>Ga0209026_1000140_pt1 | contig 115081 bp, 102 predicted proteins | sample AraplaCL_Col_mCL_FD_184262 | JGI IMG/M metagenome (GOLD analysis project Ga0209026, IMG submission 184262) | Arabidopsis root microbial communities from the University of North Carolina, USA - plate scrape CL_Col_mCL (SPAdes) (version 2) | ecosystem: Host-associated > Plants > Roots >...
CCATTTCCTCGCCGCGCGCGGTGAGCATGATGATCGGGATCTCGCGGCTGAGCTCTTCCTTGCGCAGGCGGCGCGCCAGGTCCAGGCCGCTGGTGCCGGGCAGCATCCAGTCGAGCAGGATCAGGTCGGGCACCTGTTCGGCGATCGACATCTGGGCCGTGCGTGCGTCGGCGGCTTGTGAGGTGTCCATTCCGGCCTTGCGCAGGGCGAAAGCGACCATGTCGCGGATGGAAGCTTCGTCTTCAACAATCAGGATGCGTTTGTGCACGCGAAGGTCCGGTTGGGTGGCCTATGACGCAAATATTGCAGCGGTCAAATGTTACGCGGCAATGACAGTGTGCGAAAAAGCTACGCCGGGAAAGGAGTGAGGATGACAGATATTCCGCGAAAGGCGAGCCGTAGGCTGGGATGAAATCCCAGCGTGATCATGCATATAAGCCGGGATTCCGTCCCAGCCCAGGTCATTTCTTGGCGCTGAAACAAAGCCGTCCGTGGCAGCCGGATCCGAACTGCTGCTGCGTCTGGCTGGTGCCATCCGGGTTGTCATCGGTGGCCACGCGGCGCTTGCGCAGCTCCAGCACCAGCGGGGTGAGGTCGGCGATATGCGCCTGGATGCGGGCGCGGGCGTAGTAGTCCAGGTCGTTGCGCTTGAGCAGGGCTTTCAACTGCTCCATCGCATCGAACGGCCGGCCCGAGAGATAGCTGGCCTGGGCGTAGGCCTCGCCGGCGCGGACCGCCTCCCCAGCCCTTTCGCTGGCGCGCGCATAGGCGGTGAACAGGCCCGGTTCGTCGGTGTCTTCCAGCATCGGCCGCAGCATGCTGGCGGCCTGCTCGGCCTGCGTCTTGCTGCCGCCCTGGATCAGCGCATTGGCGTAGGCCAGGCCGATGGCCTTGTTGCGCGGCGATTCGGTGTTGAGCGCGGCGTAGATGTCCAGCGCCGCGGCGCGCTGGCCGTCCTGCAGGCGCGCATCGGCCATGGCCAGGCGCAGTACCAGGTTGTCCGGATGCTTGGACAGTATCGGCTGCAACTGGGCGATGGCCTTGCCGCCCTGGCCGCTGCGGGTCAGCGCAAGCGCGTAGCCGTAGCGGTTTTCCGGCGTGTCATAGCGACCGTCCTGGCGGCCGAGCAGGCCGGCGTAGTAGTTGCTCATGCGATATGCATCGTCGGACAGCACGCGCACGCGCTCGCGCATCAGCAGATAGGTGTTGAGATCCTTGCTGGCGCTGCCCGCGGCGAGCAGCGAGGTCGGGTCTTTCACGTAGGCGATCGGCGCTGTCTGCTGCGCCCAGCGCTCCTTGTCCAGCAGGTTGCCCTTCGGTTGCAGCTTTTGCGCGGCGATCAGGGAGCCGGCGCGCGCCTTCGCGTCGCTGATGCGCTGCGAGGTGACCGGGTGATCGAGCAGCAGGGAAGGCACGTCGATGCCGCCGGAGTCGGCGCTCATTTCGTCTTCCATGCGCTGGAAAAAGCCGGCCATGGCGTTGGGGTCGTAACCGGACCTGGCGAGCGTCTCGATGCCGGTGCGGTCGGCCTCTGCCTCGTCCTTGCGAGTGAAGTTGATCTGCTTCTGCATCAGCAGGCCCTGGCCGCCGGCCAAGGCGGCCGCGGCGGCCTGGCCGCCGGCGGCGCCGCCGGCCGCGATGGCGCCGAGCGCAACCAGCGCCAGCAGCGGCGTGTCTTTCTTTGCCGCTTCGTAGGCACGTTGCAGGTGGTTCTGCGTGATATGGCCGATTTCGTGCGCCATCACCGCGGCCAGCTCGTCCTCGCTGCGGGTGATGACGATCAGACCGGAATTCATGCCGATATAGCCGCCGGGCGCGGAGAAGGCGTTGATCACCGGATCCTTGGCGATGAAGAACGCGAAGTGGTCCTTCGGCCGGGCCGAGTTGGCGACCAGGCGGAAGCCCAGGTTGTTGATGTAGTCGTCCAGCAGCGGGTCGTCGACCACCATGTCCAGCGCGCGCATCTGCTGCAGCATCATGGCGCCGTAATCCTGCGCTTCCTGCGGGGAAATCAAGGCGTTGGCCGAACTGCCCAGGTCAGGCAGGCGGATGTCGTCGGTGCGGTCCTGGGCGCCGGCGGCACATGCCACGGCGGCCGAGGCCAGCGCGGTGAGCAGGCGGTGACGGAGATGTCGATGCGGCATGGTCATAGATGAACGACAATAGCACTCAGACCGTTCGCTGATGCGGCAGTTCAGCGTCCGGTGCTTGGTTTCCAACACCGCCACCGCCATTTACGGCGCATGTCAGTTCCGGGAGTTTCTGCGATGCCCAAGATCGAAGTCTATTCCACCGCGGTATGTCCCTACTGCGTGGCCGCGAAGAACCTGCTGAAGGCGAAGGGCCTGACGTGGCAGGAAGTGCGCGTGGACACCGATCCGGCCCAGCGCGACACCATGCTCGAGCGCAGCGGCGGCCGCCGCACCGTGCCGCAGATCTTCATCAACGGTCACCACGTGGGCGGCTACGACGACCTGGTCGCCGCCGACCGCAGCGGCAAGCTGGCGCAACTGCTGGAAGCGGCCGCATGAGCGCCGAGAAGGATCGCGTCGCCGAATTCACCGCATTCCGCCAACGCATGAACGAACGCATCCTGGCCGAAGACAACCAGGTGGTGCGCCGTTTCTTCGCGCTGGACACGCAGACCTACAAGGCCGGCGCGCTGGACGTGAAAACCAAGGAGATGCTCGGCCTGGTCGCCTCGATGGTGCTGCGTTGCGATGACTGCATCAGCTACCACATCGCGCAGTGCAAGGAAGTGGGCGTGACGCGCGACGAGTTCTTCGAGGTGTTCAGCGTGGGGCTGGTGGTCGGCGGGTCGATCGTGATTCCGCATTTGCGCCGGGCGGTGGATTTCCTGGACCGGCTGGAAGGCGGGGCAAGCGAGCAGGCGGAAGGCTGCGGCGAGCACGCCTGAGTTTTTGCTCCCTCTCCCGTCGGGGAGAGGGCTGGGGTGAGGGGCCAACCTCGCGACAAAGGTGATTGGTGCGGCGCTTCGATTGAAGCTTGCGGCAAGCCTTGTCCCTCACCTCAATCTTCTCCCCGCAGGGGAGAGGAGGCGAAAGCGAAAGGCCCACCATTCGAATTGAAGCGATGCTCCATGCGAGCATTTGCAACGGCTGTCGCCCGTTCCAGGCTATTCGCCGACAAGCCCATCGGGGATAATTGCGCAGTTTTCAGCCAGGCGCCTCCCCCTTGCGCGCCGGCCTCCCTGCTTCATTCCCAAGGAGTTTTCCCCATGAGCAAGACCATTGCGGTGATCCCGGGCGATGGCATCGGCCCGGAGATCATGGCCGCCACCCTGCACGTGCTCGACGCGCTCGATTGCGGCCTGACCTACGACACGGTCGAAGCCGGCATGATCGCGCTCGAAAAGCAGGGCGACCTGCTGCCCAAGCCCACGCTGGATGCGATCGCCAAGCACAAAGTAGCGCTGAAGGGCCCGCTGACCACGCCGGTGGGCGGCGGCTTCACCTCGATCAACGTGACGCTGCGCCGTCACTTCGATCTGTACGCCAACGTGCGCCCGGCAATCAGCTTCCCCGGCACCAAGGCGCGCTACGACAACATCGACATCATCACGGTGCGCGAGAACACCGAAGGCGCCTATCTCTCCGAAGGGCAGACGCTGTCCGAAGACGGCGAGCTGGCCACCTCGATGATCCGCGTCACGCGCAAGGGCTGCGCGCGCATTGTGCGCTACGCGTTCGAGATGGCGGTGAAGAAAGGCCGCAAGAAAGTCACCGCCGTGCACAAGGCCAACATCATCAAGACCGCGTCGGGCCTGTTCCTCAACGTGGCGCGCGAAATCGCCAAGGATTACCCGCAGATCGAGTTCAACGAGATGATCGTGGACAACGCCTGCATGCAGCTGGTGATGCGTCCGGAACAGTTCGACGTGATCGTCACCACCAACCTGTTCGGTGACATTCTTTCCGACCTGTGCGCCGGCCTGGTCGGTGGCCTGGGCCTGGCGCCGGGCGACAACATCGGCGAGCACGCGGCGATCTTCGAAGCGGTGCACGGCTCGGCGCCGGACATCGCCGGCAAGGGCGTCGCCAACCCGTGCGCGCTGCTGCTGGCCGCGGCCGACATGCTCGATCACCTGGGCCTGGTGGATAAGGGCACCAAGCTGCGCGAAGCGATCCGCGACACCATGGCGAACGACCGCGACAGCGTTACGCCGGATATCGGTGGCAAGGGTTCCACGCAGAGCTTTGGCGAGGCGATCGCCAAGCGGGTGAAGGCTTAAATCTCTCCTTTAGGAGAGGACCCGTAGGCTGGGATGACAATCCCAGCATTACCATGCATGGCGATGCTGGGATTTCATCCCAGCCTATGGGGTATGCACGATCAGCCGAACATGCCCGGCTTGTAATCCCCCGCCACGGTATGCGCCGCCAGGTTGATGCGATTCCATGCGTTGATGTTGGTCACCAGCAAGGTAAGGTCGACCAGTTCCTTTTCGTTGAACTGGCGGCTGACTTCTTCGTACAGCGCATCGGGCACCGAATCCCCCGGGACCAGGCGCGTTAGCGCTTCGGCCCAGGCGAAGGCGGCGCGTTCGCGCTCGCTGTAGAACGGCGCTTCGCGCCAGCCGGCCAATACGTACAGGCGTTGCTCGGTCTCACCGGCGGCGCGTGCGTCTTTGCTGTGCATGTCCAGGCAGTAGGCGCAGCCGTTGATCTGCGAGACGCGCATCAGCACCAGTTCGATCAATGCCGGCTCCAAGGTGCCGGATTTGATGTTTTTGCTCAGCGCCAGCATGGGTTGCACGGCCTGGAAATGTTTACGCATATCGAAACGGGACATGACGGACTCCTTGGGATGTGCGGCCGGTATTGGCCGTTCAATGCAAGGACGTGGGGCCCGTCGATTTCGTGACTGCTTCGATGCGTGACAATTTTTCCGGATGGCGGATGGCGTGGATCGCCGTGATGCGCTCGCCCTCGGCCTCCACCCACATCACCGAGCTGAGCTGCTCGCCCGCCCAGATGAGTAATGCCGGCGCGCCGTTGAGGATGCTGAGCTGGTAGCGCGCGGCGCCGTAGCTGTTGAGCGCGATCTGCCGATACAACCGGGCCAGGCGATCGGCGCCATGGAGCGGATGCAGTACCGCGGTGACCACGCCGCCTCCGTCGGAAATATGCACCGCGTCTTCGGCGAACAAGGCGCGCAGGGAATCGAGGTTGGGCTGCTCCATCGCCTGGATGAAGCGCTGCAGCATGCGCTGCTGCGCGGCGCGATCCAGATGGAAACGCGGGCGTCCTTCGCGCAGCCTCGTCTTGGCGCGATGCACGCGCTGGCGGCAGGCCTCCTCGGTGATGCCCAGGATCGCCGCCGTTTCGCCGTGGCTGTAGTCGAACACTTCCTTGAGCAGGAACGCCGCGCGTTCTTCCGGGCTGAGCCGCTCGAGCAGCAGCAGGAAGGAAAGGCTCAGCGTTTCGGCGCGCTCCAGTTGTTCGGACGGTGCCTCTGAAGTCGGTTCCAGTGGTTCGGGCAACCATGGGCCGGGATAGTGCTGGCGCTCGACCTTGGCGCGACGCAGCCGGTCCAGCGCCAGGCGGGTGGTGACGGTAACCAGCCAGGCCTCGGCATCGTCCACCTCGCCTTTGTCCTGCGCGTGCCAGCGCAGCCAGGCATCGTGCAGTACGTCTTCGGCATCGGCCCGGCTGCCCAGCATGCGATAGGCCAGGCCCAGCAGGCGCGAGTGGTTTTGCTGGAACAGTTCGGTGTGCGCGTCCATGGTCGTCTCCGTAAAGGGGCTTGTGGCCAGGACGCGCAGCTGCGTGAAAACGTGACAGCTCAGTGCACGAACGGCCAGGGCGCCAGGAACACCAGCCAGATGAAGATCAGCATGCCGATGTATTTCACCGCGCGGAACAGCCGCGGGTATTTCTGCTTGAACGCACGGCTGCGCTCGCGGCCGCGCTGGTTGAGCGCGAACATGCGATTGACGAAGCCGGTCTTTTCTTCCGGCGATTCGGTATTGGGCGAGGCCGTGATCTTGCCCATGAAGGCGCCGACGCGATGGTTGATCGCGCTCATCAGGCGTGTACGCAGCGGGCGCTCGACGTCGGCGAACAGGATCACGCGCGTCTGGTCGGTCTTGTTTTCCACCCAATGCACGTAGGTTTCGTCGAACACGATGTCCTTGCCGTCGCCCCAGGCGTGTTCCTCGCCATCGACGAAGATGCGGCAATCGCGCGAGTTCGGTGTGATCAGGCCGAGGTGATAGCGCAAGGAGCCCGCGAACGGGTCGCGATGCGGGTTGAGTTTGCTGTTCGGCGCGAGCGTGGCGAACATCGCCGCTTTCACGCTGGGGATCGCGTTGAGCAACGCCACGGTTTTCGGGCACAGCGTTTCGGCCGAGGCGAGCGGTTCGCCGTACCACTTCAGATAAAAGCGCTTCCAGCCCTGCTTGAAGAAACTGTTGAAGCTGGCGTCGTTGTGCTTTTCGGCGGCGCGGATATGGCCTTCATCGAACAGCTGCAGCGCTTCCTCGCGAATCACCTGCCAGTTGTCGCGCAACAGATCCAGCTGTGGAAAGCCGCTGCGATCGAGAATCGGCCGCGCCGGTACCGCCGAGAAGGCGTACATCAACAGGTTGTACGGCGCGAACACGGCGGAATGATCGACCAGCTGGCGATCGAAGCGCAGCCGCGAGCGGCCACGCAGATGCACCAGCAGCACGCACAGCACGAACGCCAGCAGCACGTAGAGGATGATGAAGCGGGGACTGAGGAAATCCATCGTGGAAGCGGCTCGGGTGGCCTGAAGGGATGGCCGATGGCCGATTTTACGGCAAATCCCGTTCAGTGACGGAGCACGAACGCCGCACCGGCGCCCGGGCGGTAGCCGTTTTTCAGCGCGCGTTGCACATAGGCAATGGCGCGGCGTACGGCCTGGCGCGGCGCTGCGCCGTTGGCCAGTTGCGCGGCGATGGCCGAGGCCAGCGTGCAGCCGGTGCCATGGCCTTCGCGCGCAAGGCGGGGATGGCGGATGTCGAGCGCACCCTTGGCCTCGACGTAGCGATCGACCACCTCATCGCCGCGTCCGTGCCCGCCTTTGAGCAGCACGCCGCGCGCGCCGAGGGCAAGCAGGGCCTCTCCCGCGTACGCAAGTTGCCTGGGGGTTTTCAGCGAGCGCCCCAGCAAGGCTTCGGCTTCCGGCAGATTGGGCGTGAGCACGTCGGCGAGCGGGATCAGTTCGTGGATCAGCGCATCGACCGCATCTTCGTCGAGCAGGCGCGAACCGCTGGTGGCGATCATCACCGGATCGATCACCACCCACGCCGGCTTGCGCCTGCGCAGTTCCCTGGCGACGAGCCGTACCGTGGCGGCGTTGCCCAGCATGCCGGTCTTTACCGCGACGATCGGGAAATCATCGAACACCGCGTCGAGCTGGCTGCGGATATGCGCAAGCGGAACCGGATGCACGGCGGTGACGCCGCGCGTGTTCTGCGAGGTGATCGCGGCGATGACGGAAAGCCCATGCACGCCGTGCGCGTGGAAGGTTTTCAGGTCGGCCTGGATGCCGGCCCCGCCGCCGGAGTCGGAGCCGGCGATGGTGAGGGTGATGGGCGGGGCGGCGTTTTTCATCGAGATAGCCGTGCATGGTTGGGGAGTGAACCCTGACGTGTCCCCATGTTTTTGTTGTTTGGCGAGGGGGTGTGCGGATAAAACTGGCCGCGCGTTAACGTGGGCGATTGCCTGCGGCGCTTTCGGTCGCCGTAGGCGCCCGAGTCACTTTTCTTTGCTGGCCCAAAGAAAAGTAACCCAAAGAAATGGCCTGAAGAGCTCATGGCGCTATGCAGGTTACAAACCCGAGAGTTTGAGGTGCGGCGATAAGCATTAGCTCGCTCGCTTCCACTCTGTGGCGATACCGCGAGGCGCCGTGGCCTTGAGGGCTAAAGCAGGCCTCAATGGTTGGCCGGCACGCTTTAAGTCCTCAGCGCCACGGCGCGTTGCGGCATAGCGGGAACGTGTAACCGTGGCGACCCACCATGTCTAAAAACCGTAAGCGTTCAGGCTTGTATTCCTCCCATGCTGTGAGCTTTTCAGGCCGTTTCTTTGGGTTACTTTTCTTTGGGCCAGCAAAGAAAAGTGACTCGGGCCCTTTAGGGACCGAAAGCGCCGCAGGCAATGGTTCACGTTAACGCGCGGCTTCGTTTCTTAAGCAAATAATGATGCCAGCAGCGTGATCCGTGCATGTACCGAATGTTGGGTTTGCACCCCAACCTACAACGCTAAGCTTTCCCGAGTCCCGAGTCCCGAGTCCCGAGTCCCGAGTCCCGAGTCCCGAAATTACAACGCCTCCGACGCAAAATCCGCCAGCCGCGAACGCTCGCCACGCCGCAGCGTGATGTGCGCCGAATGCGCCCAATGCTTGAAGCGATCCACCGCGTACGTCAAACCCGAGGTGGTTTCCGTAAGGTACGGCGTATCGATCTGCTCCACGTTGCCCAGGCATACGATCTTCGTGCCGGGGCCGGCGCGCGTGATCAGCGTCTTCATCTGTTTCGGCGTGAGGTTCTGCGCCTCGTCGATGATCAGGTAACGCGAGAGGAAGGTGCGTCCGCGCATGAAGTTGAGCGAACGGATCTTGATGCGCGAGGCGAGCAGGTCGTTGGTGGCCTGGCGTCCCCAGCTGCCGCCTTCTTCCGGATTGGCGAGCACCTCGAGGTTGTCGGTGAGCGCGCCCATCCACGGCGTCATCTTTTCTTCCTCGGTGCCGGGCAGGAAGCCGATGTCTTCGCCGACCGACACGGTGGCGCGCGTCATGATGATTTCGCGATAGCGCTGCTGGTCCATCACCTGCGCCAGGCCGGCGGCGAGCGCGAGCAGCGTCTTGCCGGTGCCGGCGGTGCCGAGCAGGGTGACGAAATCGACGTCCGGATCCATCAGCATGTTGAGCGCGAAATTCTGTTCGCGGTTGCGCGCGGCGATGCCCCACACGGCGTGGTTGCTGTGGCTGTGGTCATCCATCAGCACCAGCGTGGCGCGTACTTCATCGACATGCAGCACGCGCAATTCCACACTGTCGTCGCCCGGCAGGAACAAACACTGGTTCGGATACCAGTCTTCGTCCTTGCGCCGGTCGAACTTGTAGAAGGTGCGCCCGCGCTCGTTCCAGGATTGCACTTCCGGATGGCGATCCCAGAAATCCTCCGGCAATTGCGCCGAGCCGGTGTAGAGCAGGGCGAAATCGTCCAGCGCGCGGTCGTTCTCGTAATCCTCCGCATCGATGCCGTAGATCTTGGCCTTGATGCGCAGGTTGATGTCCTTGGTGACCAGGATCACCGAGCGACCCGGATTTTCTTCCTTCAGCTCGATGACCGCCGAAAGAATCAGGTTGTCGGCCTTGCCGTGTCCATTGGTGGTGCGCTGCTGGAAATACAGCCGGCCCACCGCGGCGCCACGCCGCAACGAAATGCCTTCAGGGCTTTGCAACTCCAGGCCATTGCTGATGCCGTGACCGTTGCCGCGTTCGATCAGTTCATTGAGGAAACGGCTCACCTGACGGCCGTTGCGCGAAACTTCCGAGGCGCCTTTTTTCTTTTCGTCCAGTTCCTCCAGAACCGTCATCGGGATGAAGATGTCGTGCTCCTCGAAGCGGAACAGCGACGTGGGGTCATGCAACAGCACGTTGGTATCGAGAGCGTAGATGCGCTTGCTTCCGGTCATACGGAAGAAACCTCGCGAAGTGGGAGGTGGAGGAAACGAAGTACGTTGGCGGGCACGTCGGACGTAGCGATCACTTGGCAGGTATGGCGTCGAGCACCGCCTGCGCATGGCCGGGCACTTTCACGCCAAGCCACTGTGCGGCGAGCTTGCCGTCGGGATCGATCAGGAAAGTGCTGCGCACCACGCCGAGATAACGCTTGCCGTACAACACCTTCTCGTGGATCACGTCGAAGGCCTTGCACCAGGTTTCGTCGGGGTCGGACAGCAGCGGGAAGGGCAGCTCCTGCTTGCTGGCGAAGTTGGCGTGGGATTTCACCGAGTCGCGCGAGACGCCGATGATTTCGGCATGGCGCTTCTTGAACTTCGGGTAGAGATCGCGAAAGTCTTTCGCTTCGTTGGTGCACCCTGGGGTGCTGTCCTTGGGGTAGAAGTAGACGACTACCCATTGGCCTTTCAGTGAATCGAGTTTCAGCGTACTGCCGTCGCCGGTGACGCCTTGCAGCTTGGGGACTTTCTTGCCTAGTTCGGGCATGGGCTCTCCGGTAGCCAGTATTGCAACTGCTGGGACGGAGACTAGCGCGTGTTATGTGACGGAAACAGGCTTGTCAGATGACACGGAGCGGAGCATTCTAGAATTTCACCGGATCCATGATGGCATCCAGATTCAAGCCATCGCAGAACTCCAGAAAATCGTCGCGCAAGGCGGCGATGTGCAATTTGTCCGGCACCCCGATCGTGAACTGTGCCTGGAACATCGCCGCGCCCGTCTGCATCGCCTGATAGCGCATGGAGCTCAGTTGCTCCACGCTGATGTCGTGGCGGCTGAAGAAATCCACGATCTTCACCAGGATGCCGGGGCGATCGGACGAGACCACCTCGACCAGGTACGGCAGCAGATGGCCGCTGGGTTCGCGTGGGCTGGTGCGGTAATGCGTAAGGCGCAGTTCTTCTTCGCGCGCCAGCTTGGCCAGTGCGGTTTCCAGTTTGGCCACGGCGTCCCACGCGCCGCTGGCGAGCAGGGTGAGCGAGGTGTCCGCGCCGATCGTCGATACGCGCGCATCGGAAAGATTACAGCCGGCATCGGCGATGCGCTTGGCCAGTGCGAGCAGCGGCGTACGCGTGGCCGGCGTCAGCGTCTGGATCAGCAGTTGGTGGTCGTTGCTGGATCGCGCGGAAAAAGGGTTGGTGGACATGGATGGCAAGCGACCCCGCGTCGTGCGGGATGACGACGAACGATACGGCAGCTTACTTGCCCGTCCGGCGAGCCCGCAAGTAAGATGGGAGGATGCTCTGATCCATTCTGCGTGGGTGGCATGATGTCCAGAAGGTTCGCAGGGTGTGCTGCGCGACGCAGGGAAGACTGGCCGTCTTTTCAAGACGCGCGGCGCGGTCTGCGAACCTTCTGGACATCACCCTTCGGGCCGGCCCTGTCTGTCCGCATGCCTTCGGTCCATCGTCTCGACAGACGGCCAGTCTGCCTTCGCCGATGGCCCTGTGGCCTGCGAACAGACAGGGCCGGTGACACCCACGCAGAATGGATCAGATCATCCTTCGTCTTGGTTTTGTGCGGATAGCCCCATGAAGATTCACGGCAGCGTCTGCGCCCTGGTTACTCCATTCGGCTCGGATGGGGCGCTCGATCTGGCGGCTTTCGGCCGCCTGCTCGACTTCCAGATCGCGGGCGGCACCCAGGCGGTGGTCGTCGCCGGTTCCACCGGCGAAGCCCATATGCTCGAACACGACGAATACGATCGCCTGCTCGCCTTTGCGGTGGAGCATGTCGCCGGCCGTATTCCGGTGATCGCCGGCACCGGCGAGGCCGGTACCGCCAAAACCGTCGCCATCACCCAACGCGCCCGCAGCCTGGGCGCGGATGCCGCGCTGGTGGTCACGCCCTATTACGTGCGTCCCACCCAGGAAGGCCTGCGCCGGCATTTCCTGGAAGTGGCCGAACATGGCGGCCTGCCGGTGATCCTCTACAACGTGCCCAGCCGCACCGGCTGCGATCTCTTGCCCGAGACCACGGCGCTGCTGCGCGATCACCGCGCCATCATCGGCATCAAGGAAGCGCGCGGCGACGCGGAGCGCATCCGGCGCACGGCGGAACTTGTGCGCTCGGATTTCGTCTATCTGTCCGGCGACGACGCCAGCGGGGCGCAAGCCATGCTGGCTGGCGCCGCCGGTGTCATTTCGGTGGTGGCCAACCTGGTGCCCAGGGCTTTCCGTGCATTGTGCGATGCGGCTGTGGCGGGCGACCGCGCGGCCACGGCTCGGTGCGATGCCGCGCTCGAACCGCTGGTGCAGGCGCTCAATTGCGCGCCCAACCCGATCGCGGTGAAAGCCGGCTTGCCGGACCTGGGACTGGGCACGGCGCTGCCGCGGCTGCCATTGGTGGAACTGGAACAGGGGCCGGCGCGCGAACAGCTACGCAAGGCCTTGGCGACTCTGGCATCCTTGGCGGATGCCGCCTGAACTCAAGGCCGGTCGCCTGCTCGACTCAACTTCGGAACACAACGGACACTCCATACATGAAGAAATCTTCCCTCGCCGTCGCCCTGCCGGCCCTGATTCTGACTGGCCTGCTACTTTCCGGCTGCGGCATCTTCCGTTCCGAAAAGGCCTGGCAGACGGCCCAGCAGCAATCGCCGCTGGAAATCCCGCCCGGCATGGATACCCCCAACGCCAGCGCCGCGCTGGTGATTCCGCCCCCCGGCGCCAACCGCCCCACCGCCAATGGCGCCACCGCGCGCGTGGGCAATGCGCCCAGCTCCATCACCGACGGCTTCATCCTGGCCGACAACGTCGACGATACCTATCGCCGCGTCGGTGAAGCGCTGAGCAACGGTGAAATCGGCACGCTGCAAAGCCATGACGATGCCGCGCACAGCTACAGCCTCAGCGTGATGGCTTCCGATCAGCCGGCCGAAAAGGCGGGCTTCTTCGGCCGCATGTTCGGCCGCGGCAGTAGCGGCGCGAGTGGTCCCAACGTGGCGCCGCGGCAAGTAGTGGTCACGGTCGCCGCCAGCGGACAGGGTTCGAGCGAAGTGCGCGCGCAAGGTGAAGCGGCGGCGGTCGCCAAGGTCGTCGACAGCTTGAAGTCGCGATTGGGCGGGAAGGGTTGATGGCTTGATTGCCGTGAATCGTGAATCGTGAATCGTGAATCGTGAATCGTGAATCGTGAATCGGTAAAAGCAAAGGCCCCGCCATCGAGCGGGGCCTTTCTTATTGCATTCGCCGGTATGCCGGGTGAATCGACTTTGGCGATTTACGATTCGCGATTGACGATTTACGGCTCTTCAGCGCTCCAGCAGCTTCAACTTGTCCGGCTTGCCTTCCCACTCCTTCGCATCCGGCAGGGCGTCCTTGCGCACGGTGATCACCGGCCATGCCGCAGCGAGCTCTTTGTTGAGGGCGGTGAAATGCTCCTGCCCGGCGGGAACGTCGTCCTCCGGGTAGATCGCATTGATCGGGCACTCCGGCTCGCACAAGGTGCAGTCGATGCACTCGTCGGGGTTGATCGCCAGGAAATTGGGGCCTTCGTGGAAGGCGTCGACCGGACAGACTTCGACGCAATCGGTGTATTTGCACTTGATGCAATTGTCGGTGACGACGAAGGTCATGCTGCCGTATGCCTCTGGACCGGAAAGACGGACCGTCTTTGGAGGTTGGCGCTCCCAACGAGGTTCGAACTCGTGTTCCCGCCTTGAGAGGGCGGTGTCCTAGACCACTAGACGATGGGAGCGTATTGCTGCGAAGCGCGCTAGTATAGCTGAATCGCCCCGTCCGGCAACGCCTGCACGCGCACCCTCGCATCCGCTCAAGCACTTGCAGGACAATGCTTACGACCGGTTTCGGATGGTTGCAGCATGCCAGGCGTGCTCGGCCAGACCTCCGGATTTGGAACCGCAAGGATTTCGACCGCTTGAACCTCACTCCCACAGTTAGCCCGCATTACTCACGCTCCTCCTGCTGCGGTCACCCAGCCCGCGGCCAGACGCGCGCTGCTTCCTCGGGTGAGCTCGACGTACTGTGGAGTACGCCTTCGCTCCCCCTCAGTGCACATCGCACGTCCGGCCGCCGGCTAGGCCCCTTCGCTACGGAGGAGTGCGAGTAATGCAGGCTGCGAACGACGCCAAGCTTGCCCTGCGCATTTTCCCGCGCGAGCAGCACACGATTTCCCGCAAGAACATCAGCAAGGCGGCCTTGCGCGTGCTCTATCGCCTCAACGAGGCCGGCTACGACGCCTACCTGGTCGGCGGCGCGGTGCGCGACCTGCTGCTGGGCGGGCACCCGAAGGATTTCGACGTGGCCACCAACGCCACGCCGGACGAGGTGAAGAAGCTGTTCCGCAATTGCCGCCTGATCGGCCGCCGCTTCCGCCTGGCGCACGTGGTCTACGGCAACGAGATCATCGAGGTGGCCACCTTCCGCGGCACCAGCGAGGAAGAGGGTGTCGAGGGCGACCGCCATATCGTCGACGGCCGCATCGTGCGCGACAACGTATGGGGCAGCATCGAGGAAGACGCCATCCGCCGCGACTTCCGCGTCAATGCGATGTACTACGACATCAGCGATTTCTCGGTGCGCGACTATGTGGGCGGCATGCAGGATCTGAAGGATCGCGTGCTGCACCTGATCGGCGACCCGGCCACGCGCTATCGCGAAGATCCGGTGCGCATGCTGCGCGCCGCGCGCCTGGCGGCCAAGCTGGATTTCCGTATCGATCCCAGCGGTTCCGCACCGTTTGCGGAGCTCGGCCCGCTGCTCAGCGGCGTGGCGCCGGCGCGTTTGTTCGACGAATCGCTGAAGATGTTCCTGGCCGGCCACGGGCGCAAAAGCTTCCACATGCTCGAAGAGAGCGGCCTGCTCAAATACATGTTTCCGGCCACCGCGCGCGCGCTCAAGCGTGGCGACGTGGCGCTGCGTTCGCTGATCGAGCGCGGCCTGGAAAACACCGATGCGCGCGTGGTCGAAGGCAAGTCGGTCACGCCGGCCTTCCTGTTCGCGGTGCTGTTGTGGGGCGAAGTGCGCGATCTTGCGCATACCTGGATCACCCACGGCAAGGACGCCAACGAAGCGTGGGCGCGCGCGGCCGTGCACGTGGTGGCCGAGCAATGCCAGCGCGTGGCGATCCCGCGCCGCTTCACCATCACCATGGAAGAAATCTGGTCGCTGCAACCCCGCTTCGAGCAGATCCAGCGCAAGAAAGTGTTCCGCCTGCTGGCGCATCCGCGTTTCCGCGCCGCGTTCGATTTCCTGTTGCTGCGCGAAGCCGAATCGCCGGCGATCGGCGAACTCGGCCGCTGGTGGGAGCATGCGCAGCAATTGCCGCATGAAACGCTTGCCGCGGCGCTGCCGCTGCACCAGGCGAATGCGGCGGGAGACATCGAGCCGGTGCGCGCGGCCGCACCGCGCAAACGCAAGCGCCGCCGCAAACCCGCCGCCGGCAAATCCGGGACGGCCTGATGCGCGCCTACGTGGCGCTGGGCAGCAATCTCGGCGATTCGCGGCAGCACCTGCTGGATGCCATCGAGGCGCTGGCGGCATTGCCGCATACCGCGGTGACGGTGCGCTCGCGCATCTACCGCACGCCGCCGTGGGGCGTGACCGATCAGCCGGATTTTCTCAACGCAGTGGTGGTGCTTGAAACGGCGCTGGAGCCGCACGATTTGCTGGATGCCTTGCTGGCCATCGAGCGCGCGGCAGGTCGCCAGCGCAACGGCGAGCGTTGGGGGCCGCGCACGCTCGATCTGGACGTGCTGCATGTCGCGGGTCGAGCGATCAATGATGAACGCCTGACCTTGCCGCATCCGCATATCGCCGATCGCGCCTTCGTGCTGCTGCCGCTGCACGATGTGGCGCCTGAGCTTGAGATTCCAGGCCGGGGGCGGGTGGCGGACCTGCTGCGAGGCGTTGATACGCAAGGCTGCGAGCCGTTGGCTTGAGCCTCGATAGTCCGGCACCTGATAATTGTTCACCGCAGCATTGAAGGAATGGCCGTGTACGTGGAAAACGCCAGCGCTCCTGTCCGCAAGCCGGTCACCGTGCCGAGCCTGCATGCAATGAAGGCGCAAGGGCGCAAGATCGTGATGCTTACCGCGTACGACGCGAGCTTCGCCGCGCAACTGGAGTTCGCCGGCGTCGACATCGCGCTGGTCGGCGATTCGCTCGGCATGGTGGTGCAGGGCCAGCGCAGCACGCTGCCGGTCACGCTCGACCAGATGGCCTATCACACCGGCATGGTGGCGCGTGGCTTGTCCGCCACGCTGCTGGTCACCGACATGCCGTTCATGGCCGACCGCAACGTCGACTACGCGCTGGAAGCCGGTGCGCGACTGGTCGGCGAGGCAGGCGCGGCGATGGTGAAGATCGAAGGCGCCGCGCCGCACATTCTTGAATCGATCCATGCCTTGACCGAGCGCGCGATTCCGGTGTGCGCGCATCTGGGGCTTACGCCGCAGTCCGTGCACAAGTTCGGCGGCTACAAAGTGCAGGGCCGCGAGCACGACGCGGCGGAGCGCGTGCTCAGCGAAGCGCTGGCGGTGCAGCAGGCCGGCGCCGACATCCTGGTGCTGGAAGGCGTGCCGACCGCGCTGGGCCAGCGCGTCACGCAGGCGCTGGACATCCCTGTCATCGGCATCGGCGCTGGCCCGCATTGCGATGGCCAAGTGCTGGTGATTTACGACATGCTGGGCATCACGCCCGGCAAGCGGCCCAAGTTCAGCAAGGATTTCCTTGCCGGCCGCGACTCGGTGCAGGACGCCATCGCCGCCTACGTCGCCGACGTGCGCAGCGGCGCGTTTCCCGCCGCCGAACACGGTTACAACTGAAGAAGACTCATTCATGCAAACGCTTCAAGACGCAGCAGGCCTGCGCGCCACCATTCGCGGCTGGCGCACCCAAGGGCACACGGTCGGCTTCGTGCCGACCATGGGCAACCTGCACGCGGGCCACCACTCGCTGGTGAAGCTGGCGCGCGCGCGTGCCGACCGCGTGGTGGCGAGCGTGTTCGTGAACCCCACGCAGTTCGGCCCGAACGAGGATTTCGAACGCTATCCGCGCACGCTGGCGCAGGATCAGGCCGGCCTGGCCGAATCCGGTTGCGACCTGCTGTTCGCGCCGGACGTGACCACCCTTTATCCGTTCGGCGCCGACAAGAGCGTGAGCCTGCATGTGCCTGAACTCACCGACACCCTGGAAGGCGCGCACCGGCCCGGCCATTTCGATGGAGTGGCCACGGTAGTGTGCAAGCTGTTCAACCTGGTGCAGCCGGACATCGCCATCTTCGGCCAGAAGGATTTCCAGCAGCTGAAGGTGATCGAGCGCATGGTGCGCGACCTGTCGCTGCCGGTGAAGGTGATGAGCGGCCCCACCCAGCGCGCCGACGACGGCCTGGCGCTGAGCTCGCGCAACCAGTACCTGTCGGACGCCGACCGCGCGAGCGCGCCGCTGATCTACGAAACCCTGCAGCAGATGCGCGAGCTGATCGCCAAGGGCCACGCGCGCAAGGTGGTGGAGCAGGCAGCGGCATCCAAGCTGGAACGTGCCGGCTTCGTACCCGATTACGCCGCGATCCGGCGCGCCGAAGACCTGGCCGAGCCGGCCGACGGCGAGCGGGAAGGGCTGGTGGCGCTGATCGCCGCCCGCCTCGGCGCCACCCGGCTGATCGATAACCTGTTGTTCGATTAAGCCTTGCGGGGTCTTTGGCCCGTCCCCACATACCGGCCAGGCGCCGTTGCGGCCATGGCCGTGGCGGCGGGATAATAACGAGCTATGCAGGCAGTTCCTGCTGGAAAAAGTCATGCACCTGAACATGCTCAAGGCGAAGATCCATCGTGCCACCGTGACCCACGCGGAGCTGCACTATGAAGGTTCGATCGCCATCGATGGCCTGCTGCTCGACGCGTCGGGTATCCGCGAATACGAACAGATCCACGCCTGGAACATCAACAACGGCAAGCGCTTCGTCACCTATGCGCTGCGCGCCGAAGAAGGCTCCGGCATCATCTCCGTGAACGGCAGCGCCGCGCACCGCGCCAAGCCCGGCGATCTGGTCATCATCGCGGCCTTCGTCCATCTCGACCAGGCGGAAGTGGAGCAATTCCAGCCGACCCTGGTGTACGTGGACCAGGACAACCGCATCAGCCATACCAATCGCTCGATTCCGAAGCAGATGGCTGCCGCCTGACGTCGGTTGGGGTGCAAACCCCAACGTCGTCATCTCCATGCATCGCGATGTTGGGGTTTGCACTCCAACCTACGGGTGTTGCGAAAGCGCCCAGGCAACGTGCTCGCGCACTATCGCCGACGGATGCGCCGCCCGCGCCTGCAACGCGCTACGCACTTCCTCCGAGCTGGGTGCATTGCCCAGCGCCACGGCGATGTTGCGCAGCCAGCCTTCGTAACCGGCACGGCGAATCGCCATGCCTTCGGTGCGCTTGAGAAATTCCTCTTCGCTCCACCCGAACAGCTCCACCAGCTTGGCGCCATCCAGGCTGTGCCGCGGCGCGAAATCCGGTTCGGTGGCGTCCTGCGCGAACTTGTTCCACGGGCAGATCAGCTGGCAATCGTCGCAGCCGAAGATGCGGTTGCCCATCGGTGCGCGCAGTTCTTCCGGGATCGCGCCTTTCAGTTCGATCGTGAGGTAGGAAATGCAGCGGCGCGCATCCAGCCGATACGGCGCGACGATCGCCTGTGTCGGGCAGATGTCGATGCATTTTCTGCAGGTACCGCAATGCGCGCTGGCCGGTTCGTCGACCGGCAACGGTAGGTTGGTATACAGCTCGCCCAGGAAGAAATACGAGCCGGCCTGGCGATGGATCAATACCGTGTGCTTGCCGATCCAGCCCAGTCCCGCGTTGCGCGCCAGCGCTTTTTCCAGCACCGGCGCGGAATCGACATAGGCGCGATAGCCGAAATCGCCGACCGCTTCGCGAATGCGCTCGGCAAGTTTCTGCAGGCGGTTGCGCATCAGCTTGTGATAGTCGCGTCCCAGGGCGTAGCGCGCCACGTAGCCGGTTTCGGCATCGCGCAGCACATCCCAGGCGTGCTGGGTGCCGGGCGGCAGGTAATCCATGCGCACCGAAATCACGCGCTGCGTGCCGGGTTCGAGCTCATCCGGCCGGCTGCGCTTGGTGCCGTGGCGCGCCATGTAATCCATGTCGCCGTGATAGCCGTCTTCCAGCCAGCGTTGCAGGTGCTGTTCGTCCTGTTCCAGCGCCACGCCGCTGATGCCTGCCTCGGCAAAGCCCAGTTCGCGCGCCCAGCGTTTGATATCGCGGGCGAGTGCGAGGTAGTCGGGGGCGACATGCGTGGGCATGTGCATAGTGTAGTGCGCTGGCTACTCCCTATAATCCGCCGATGCATGCAGACCGCCACCTTCGCGATCTCTACACCGTCGAGCAGGTTCGCGCACTCGATCGGCGCGCCATCGACGACCTCGGCATCACCGGCTTCGAGCTGATGAACCGGGCCGCCGCTGCGGCCTTCACCTTCCTGTGCCAGCAATGGCCACAGGCACGGCGACTGGTGGTGTTCTGTGGCCCGGGCAACAACGGTGGCGATGGTTATCTGCTGGCGCGCCTGGCATATGAAGCGGGCATGGCGGTCGAGGTGATGGAGCTTACCGACGCTGCAAAGGGCGACGCGGCGCATGCGCGCGAAACCTGGCAGCGGGGTGCGGGACTCACGCATCGCTGGCGTCAGGATGCATCGCTGCCGCCGGCCGATGTCTATGTGGATGCGCTCTACGGCACGGGTTTGAACCGCGCGCCGGAATCGGAGGCCAGCGCCCTGATCGAGCGCATCAACGCGGCCGGCATTCCGGTGCTGGCGCTCGACGTACCGTCCGGTGTGAACGCGGATACGGGGCATTGCCCGGGCACGGCGATACGTGCGCAGGCCACCGTCGGTTTCATCGCCGCCAAGCGCGGTCTTTACACCGGGCAGGCCACCACCAGAACCGGCGCCGTGGTCGTCGATACGCTCGGACTGCCTGACATCCTCTGGCAGGGCATGCCGGCCGATGCCGTGCTGCTCGACGCCATGCACCTGGGGCCGCGTTCGCGCGATGCGCACAAGGGCGACAACGGCCACGTGCTGGCGATCGGTGGCGATCACGGCACGGCCGGCGCGATTCGCTTGTGCGGCGAAGCCGCGCTGCGGTGCGGCGCCGGGCTGGTGAGCGTGGCGACGCGCGCGGAAAACCTGTTCGCCTTGAACTGCGCGCGTCCGGAATTGATGCCGCACGGCGTGCATGGGCCGCAGGAATTGCATGCGTTGTTGGCGCGCGCCACGGTGCTCGCCGTAGGCCCCGGGCTGGGGCAGGGCGCCTGGGGCCATGCGTCATGGCTCACCGCGCTCGACAGCGGCAAACCGCTGGTGCTGGATGCCGATGGCTTGAACCTGCTTGCGCAGGAACAGCGCCGCTTCACCACGCCGGCCGTGCTCACCCCGCATCCAGGCGAGGCGGCGCGACTGCTCGAAAAGAGCAATGCCGACATCCAGCGGGATCGCTTTGCCGCGGCGCGCGAACTGGCGCAGCGCTATGGTGCGGTGATCGTGCTCAAGGGGGCGGGCTCGCTGATCGCGCATCCGGATGGACGTCTAGACGTCTGTACCTGGGGCAATCCCGGCATGGCCAGCGGCGGCATGGGCGACCTGCTCACTGGCGTGATCGCCGCGCTGATGGCGCAAGGGTGCACGGCCTGGGACGCGGCGCGCATCGGTGTCGGCCTGCATGCGCGCGCCGGCGACGTCGCTGCGCGCAAGGGCGAGCGCGGCCTGCTCGCCACGGATCTCTTGGAACCGCTGCGCACGCTCGGCAACGGCATCGAGCATGAGTGAGCAGCACTGGGAACTGCCTGATGAAGACGCCACGCGTGCCCTGGGTGCGCAGCTCGCCGGCGCGCCCGACGGCGGCCTGGTGGTCTATCTGCGCGGCGAACTCGGTGCCGGCAAGACCAGCTTCGCCAGGGCCTTGCTGACGGCGCTGGGTGTCGGCGAGCGCGTCAAGAGCCCCACCTACAGCCTGGTCGAGGGCTATCAGGCCCGCGATGGGCGTCCGGCCTGGCATCTGGATCTCTATCGCATCGCCGATCCCGGCGAACTTGAATGGCTGGGCCTCGACGCGCTGGCCGAGCCGGCGGCGATCGTGCTGGTGGAGTGGCCCGAGCGCGGTCAAGCCGCGCTGCCCGCGCCAGACCTGGAAGTGCACCTGAGCTACAGCGGCGCCGGGCGCCATGCGCGCCTGCAAGCCAAGACCGCGCGCGGCGAACAGGTTCTGGCCCGCCTTGGCTGACAGCTAAGTGCCGGTGTCGCCTGAGAAAACTTAACAACCCGAGGTCTGCCGACAGCTCGCCAAAATGCGTGGCTTAGGTCCGATAGCTTGAGCGCTCCTGACAAATACCTTGCAGGTTGCGGAAATTCAAGGGAAAAACCTCTTGCATTCAGGAATGTGGTGAGCTTCAATGCGGCACCATGAGGGGCTATCTCACTCGCATTGGTTGGCTTGCCGGTACCGCGCTGATGGCTGCGGCGCCCGGCTTCGCCCTGCACGCGGCCGAAGTGAAGAACGCCCGCGTCTGGGCCGGCCCCGACTACACCCGCGTGGTGTTCGATCTTTCCGGTCCGGCCAAGTACAAGCTCAGCCAGGACGGCGACCGCATCGTGCTCGACCTGGCCGACAGCCGCGCCGGCGGCAAGCTGGCGCCCTCCGCGCAAGGCCTGTTCAAGTCCCTGGACAGCACGTCGCAGGGCGGCGGCTTGCGCCTGGCGGCTTCGGTAAAGCCGGGCAGCCAGCCCAAAACCTTCGTGCTGGGCCCGTCCGGCCAGGCCGGCTATCGGCTGGTGCTGGACCTTTACCCGGGCAGCGGCAAAGCGGCGCCCGCCACGCCAGACCAGGCCGGGGACGACGCGGTGGTGTCCGCCAAGCCGACGCCCGCCAGCTCCAATGCCAGCGCCGGCGACGACAAGACCGACGCTCCTGCTGCGCCGGTCGTGATCAACGCCAGCAGCAAGCTCACCTCGCGCAAGGGCGTCACCACCCGCCAGGCAGCGGTGCTGTTGAACAGTCAGCGCCAGGTGGTGGTGGCGGTCGACGCCGGCCACGGCGGCAAGGACCAGGGCGCGCATGGCCCGGACGGCACGCTGGAAAAGAACGTCACGCTCGCCGTGGCGCGCAACCTCGCGGCGCTGATCAACCGCCAGCCGGGCATGAAGGCGGTGCTGACGCGCGACGGCGACTATTTCATTCCGCTCAAGCAGCGCTACGAAATCGCCCGCCAGAACCAGGCGGATCTGTTCGTATCCGTGCACGCCGACTCGTACACCAGCAGCGACGCCCGCGGTTCGTCCGTGTGGGTACTGTCGCCGCGCGGCAAGAGTTCGGTGGCGGCGCAGGTGCTGGCCGATCGTGAAAACAGCTCCGACCTGATCGGTGGCGTATCGCTGGCGGCCGAGAACGACAGCCTCGCCTCGGTGCTGCTCGACATGCAGCAGGGCTGGGCGGTGCAGGCCAGCGAGACGGTGGCGCAGAACGTACTGAACGCGCTCTCCGCGCTCGGCCCCACGCATCGCGGCTATGTGGAGCGCGCCAACTTCGTAGTGCTGCGCTCGCCGGACGTACCCTCGATCCTGGTGGAGACCGCCTTCATCAGCAATCCGACCGAAGAGCGCAAGCTGCGCGACGCGGCCCACCAGCAGCAGCTGGCCAACGCGATCATGAGCGGCGTGAAAGGCTATTTCCTGAGCAACCCGCCGCAGGGCACCTGGTTCGCGATGGAAGCCGCGCGCCGCAAGGGGGTGGTGGTCGACGCCAAGGCCGACGCGGTGGCCAGCGCGGACGAACCCGCCGACAACGACGTGCGCGACATGCACCGCGTCGCCGATGGCGAAACCTTGCGCAGCATTGCCAAGCAGTACGGCGTGAGCGTGGACACGCTCAAGACCGCCAACGGCATCAACAGCAACAGTGTGCGCACCGGCACGATGCTGGTGATTCCCAATAGTTGATGGGATTGAGGGAATAGGGAGCAGGGAATAGCAAGGGCCGAGGCTGGAACATAAGCCCCGGTTTTCGTGCAAGTCTTTGCTGAGCTCCTGTCTCAGTGATACGCGCAAAACTTGCGGATAACCGCTGTTCCTATTCCCCATTCCCTCAATCCCCATTCTCTCCGGGCGCTGTTAAGCTTGCGCCCCATGTCCCGCATCCGTCCGCTTCCTCCCGAGCTCATCAATCAGATCGCCGCCGGCGAAGTGATCGAGCGGCCGTCTTCGGTCGTCAAGGAACTGGTCGAGAACAGTCTCGACGCCGGCGCCGCGCGCATCGAGGTGGACATCGAGCTCGGTGGCGCGCGCTTGATTCGCGTGCGCGACGACGGCGACGGCATCGCGGCCGACGACCTGCCGCTGGCGGTGGCCTCGCATGCCACCAGCAAGATCGGCAGTTTCGATGATCTGGAGCACGTGGCCAGCATGGGCTTTCGCGGCGAAGCGCTGGCCTCGATGGCGTCGGTGGCGCGCTTTGCCATGACCTCGCGCCTGCGCGGTGCGGACAACGCCTTTCGTCTGGAAGTGGACAGCGGCCGCATGCAGGACGTGCGTCCCGCACAGCATCCGCAAGGCACCAGCGTCGAAGTGCGCGACCTGTTCTACAACGTGCCGGCGCGGCGCAAATTTCTGCGCGCGGAACGCACCGAGTTCGCGCATATCGACGATCTGTTGAAGTCGCTCGCACTCGCGCGCGGCAGCGCGGAATTCCGGCTCAGCCACAACGGCAAGCTGGTGCGCGTGTGGAAATCGGCGCGCGATGAAACCGCCATGCTTGCGCGCGTGGCCGACATGCTGGGCGAATCGTTTCCGCAGCAAAGCCTGCGTATCGATCACGCCTCGGCGGGCATGCGCCTGTCCGGCTGGGTAGGGCTGCCGACCGCTTCGCGCCCGCAAGCGGATGCACAGTATTTCTACGTGAACGGCCGCCTGGTGCGCGATCGCGTCGTCGCGCATGCGGTGCGCCAGGCGTATGCCGACGTGCTGTTCCATGGCCGGCATCCTGCCTTCGTGCTGTATCTGGAACTCGATCCTGCCGGCGTCGACGTCAACGTGCATCCAGCCAAGAGCGAAGTGCGTTTTCGCGAACAGCGCCTGGTGCACGATTTTCTGTTCCGCACGCTGCATGAAGCGCTCGCCGAAACGCGCGCCGGCCTGCACGTGCCGATGGAAGCGGCCACGTGGCCGGCCGATACCGGCGTGGCTTCCGCGGTGGTGCAGGAAGTAAGCCGCCAGGCAAGCGCCCATTGGCCCAGCTATGCGCCGCAAAGCCGGCTGCAGCTGGGCGTGCGCGAAGAACCGCTGGCGGACTACGCGGCCTTGCTCGGCACGGCCGAACCGGCGCCCATGGCGGCGCCAAGCATGCCCGCCGCCGACACCAGCGAAGCGCCGCCACTGGGCTACGCCATTGCGCAGCTCAAGACCATCTACATCCTTGCCGAGAATGCGCATGGCATGGTGCTGGTCGACATGCACGCGGCGCACGAGCGCATCACCTACGAAAAACTGAAATCCGGCCGCGCCTGCAGCAACCTGCGATCGCAGATCCTGCTGGTGCCGTTGTCGGTGCCGGTCAGCGCGAAGGAAGCCGCCGCCGCCGAAGAACACGGCGAAGCGCTGGCCGACTGGGGCCTGGAGCTTTCGCGCAGCGGGCCGTCCGCGGTGGTGGTGCGCCGTATTCCAGCCTTGCTGGAAGGCGCCGACGTCGCCGAACTCACCCGCAGCGTGCTGGGCGAACTGGCGCAGCACGGCAGCTCGCGGCAATTGCAGGAACTGGAAAACGAATTGCTTTCGACCATGGCCTGCCATGGTTCGGTGCGTGCAGGAAGGCGCCTGAGCCTGCCGGAAATGAACGCGCTGCTGCGTGAAATGGAAGCCACTGAGCGCTCCGGACAATGCAACCACGGCCGCCCCACCTGGGTGCAGTTGGGCATGACCGAATTGGATAAGCTTTTTCTCCGTGGTCGATAGGGCGGGCGGCGGCGTTGGGTTACGCTGCGCTAACCCAACCTTGTATTGCGCGGAGCGAAACCCATGTGGCGTAACGTCCTGGCTGGACTGATCTTGAGTACTGGAGTCGCCCTCGTGCATGCCGATACCGTCCCCTCCAACACCGCGCCCGATGCGTACCAGCAGAGCATCGAGACATGGCGCGCCGAACGCGTGGAGCGGCTGACCGCACCGGAAGGCTGGCTCAGCCTGATCGGGCTCGAATGGTTGCAGGAAGGCGCCAACAAGGTCGGCAGCGCATCCGACAACGACATCATCCTGCAGGCCGGCCCCGCGCATCTTGGCGTGGTTACGCTGGACAAATCCGGTCAGGTGCATATCAAGCTGGCCAAGGGCAGCGGCGCGACGGTCGACGGCAAGCAGGTCGAACAAGCCGCGCTGATTGACGACATGCACGTCAGCGGCAGTGCGTCGCCTACCAAGGTGGCGTTCGGCACGGCTAGCTTTTTCGTGATCGATCGCGAAGGCCGCAAGGCGCTGCGCGTGAAAGACACCGAAGCCGCCTCGCGCAAGCATTTTCTCGGCATCGATTATTTCCCGATCGATCCGTCGTGGCGCATCGTGGCCGACTGGGTGCCGTTCGATCCGCCGCACGACCTTAAGATCGGCTCGGTGATCGGCACCATCGATACGGTGAAGGTGCCGGGCAAGGCCGTGTTCACGCGCGACGGACATACGTTCGAATTGCTGCCGTACCAGGAAGAACCGGGCGGCGAGTTGTTCTTCGTGCTGGCCGATCGCACCTCCGGGCACGAGACCTATGGCGCAGCGCGTTTCCTCTACGCCGCGCTACCGCAGAACGGCAAGGTGGTGCTGGATTTCAACAAGGCCTACAACCCGCCGTGTTCGTTTACGCCGTTCGCGACGTGTCCGCTGGCGCCGCCGGAAAATCGCCTGGATCTGCGCATTACCGCGGGCGAAAAGAAATACCGCGGCGGGCATTGAATGTCGGGAATCGGGAATCGTGAATCGTCAATCGTGAATCGTGAATCGTGAATCGTGAATCGTGAATCGTTACAGCAAAGCACGGCAGGCTTGCCGGCAATCGCTCTTAACGATTCCCGATTCCCGATTCACGATTCACGATTCACGAACCCTTAAACACAGCCTTGCGCTTCTCCAGAAACGCACTCGTCCCTTCCTTCATATCTTCGGTCGCAAACATCAGCGCAAACGCCTGCGTCTCGAATTCCAGGCCCTGATCCAGCGACGTTTCGCCGCCTTGCAGCACACAGTCGAGAATGCTCGCGGCAGCCAGCGGCGCGGTGGCGGCGAGTTGGTCGGCGAGGGCGTTGACCGTTTCATCGAGCACCTCGGGCGCCACCACGCGATTGACGATGCCCAGCTCATAAGCGCGTTGTGCGGTGATGGTGGCGCCGCCCAGGCAAAGTTCGAGCGCGGCGCCGCGGCCGGCCAGGCGCAATAGGCGCTGGGTGCCGCCGAAGCCGGGGATCAGGCCCAGGTTGATTTCCGGCTGGCCGAACTTGGCCTTCTCGCTGGCGATGCGCAGGTGGCAGCACATCGCCAGCTCCATGCCGCCGCCCAGCGCGAAACCCTGGATGCGCGCAATCACCGGCTTGCCGAGCCGTTCGATGCTGCTCATCAACCGCTGGCCGGTGCGCGAAAAGCTTTGCGCTTCGATCGCGCTATAGCCATTCATCTGGCTGATGTCGGCGCCGGCCACGAACGCCTTGTCGCCGGCGCCGGCCAGCACCACCGCCCGCACGGCGTCATCCTGCGCGGCCTGAGCGAAGGCCAGGGTCAGTTCGTTCAAGGTCTCGCGATTGAGCGCATTGAGCTTGTCCGGGCGATTGACGGTGATGGTGCGCACGGCACCGCGATGGCCGATCTCGAGGTTGCGGTAAGCCACGATGGACTCCGTATCAGCGGAAAACGCGGATTCTAGGGCCTGTTCGCATTATTGGCGTAGCCCTGACAGCGGGAACCTTTGTTGTCCCTGGCTTTCTCAATGCCAGCCCCGATCATCCCGCGGTTGGCGGATCGTCGCGCCGGCCCCGTGGCATGGCTGCATCAAACGGCCGAACCGCTTAGGATGACCGCTTTCGCCGTATGCTTGGAGTCCGCCCCCATGCCTCGAAGCCATCACGCCGGTTCTGTTTGCTCGTCGGACAGCTGCCTGTCCCGCGCGCGGCCTGCATGAAATCGTTGGGCGGCACTGCACCATGGAGAATGTAATGAGACGTTTGCGTTGGCTGCTTCCGCTTCTCCTGCTGCCTGCCGTGTTTGCGGCTGAGGCGCAGGGGACGAATGCGTCCAGCCCTTCGCAGAAACAGCCGCCGGTGGTGAAGCTGGACAAGCACAAGCTTTCCTACGCGATCGGCTATCGCATCGGCACGCAATTCGCCGACGGCGATTTCCCGGTGGACATGGCCGTGCTGCAAAAAGCCATCGAAGATGCGTACGCCAAGCGCGCACCGGCGGTGCCCAAGGAAGACATGTACAACCAGCTGGTCAGCCTGGGCGAGCGCATGCACGAGCAGGCGATGGCGGAATTCAACCGCATCGCCACCGACAATGCGAAGAAAAGCGCCGATTACATGAGCCACAACGCCAGCTTGCCCGGCGTGGTGCAGTTGCCGTCGGGCATCCAGTATTCGGTGATCAAGAAAGGCGACGGCACCACCAGCCCCGGCATCGACAGCATGGTTACCGTGAACTACCGCGGCATGCTGATCGACGGTACCGAATTCGACAGTACCTGGGCACATGGCGCACCGGTCACCTTCACCGTGGACAAGGTCATCCGCGGCTGGCAGTACGTGATCCCGCGCATGCACGTGGGCGATCGCTGGAAAGTGGTGATTCCGCCCTCGCTCGCCTACGGCGAGCACGGCGCGCTGCCGCGCATCGGTCCGAACCAGGCGCTGGTGTTCGATATCGAACTGCTGGACATCAAGCCGCCGAACCCGCAGGCCCCCAGCCCGTGATCGTCGGTTGGGATGCAAACCCCGACACGGGCGAGTGAAGGCGTTGGAGTGTGTACGTCAACCTACACTCGCTTCGCCGCTTCCATTAGCATGGAAGGCGCATGTCTACGTCCGTCACTTCCCCCCAGCAAGCCATCTTGAGCCCTTGCGTCGGCATCTGCCGGCTCGACGCGCGCGGCTTTTGTGAAGGCTGTTATCGAACCGGCGATGAAATCGCACGGTGGCGCAGCATGAGCGATACCGAACGCTCCCACTACATGGATGTGCTGCTTCCCGCGCGCGAGAGCGCATGATGGAAGCCCTGCAGCGCGCCCTGCGTCCGCTGTCGCAGCCGCCGTCGCCGCCGGGCTGGAACCACGCGCTGATGAACGAGCTGATCGGCGAGATCGAGCGCCGCCCGGCCGCCGTGCTGATCGGCGTGCGCGACGGGAGCGAGCAACGGATGATCTTCACCGTACGCACCGATCATCTGAGCTCGCACGCGGGGCAGGTTGCGTTTCCCGGCGGCAGCGCCGACCCCACCGACGCCGACGCGCTGACCACCGCCTTGCGCGAAAGCGAAGAGGAAATCGGCCTGCATCCCTCGCTGGTCACGCCGATGGGTTACTTGGAGTGCTTCGAGACCATCAGCGGTTTCTGCATCACGCCGGTGGTGGCGCGCATCGCCGCCGAGGCGCGATTCCAGCCCGCGCCCGATGAAGTGGCCGAAGTGTTCGAAGTGCCGCTGACGTTCCTGTTGAACCCCGCCAACCTGAAACGCTACGAGATGGATTACCGCGGACACCGGCGCGAGATGGTGGAGTTCCACTATCAGGGCCATCGCATCTGGGGCGCCACGGCGGCGATCTTGCAGCATCTTTTGCAGAGGATGGAGTAGCCATGAAAAGCACCTTGATCAGTGCCGAAGAACTGGCCGCATTGCCGCCCGATGGCGTGCTGATCGTCGACTGCCGCCACGAACTGAGCGATACGCAGAAGGGCGAGCGCGACTACCGCGCCGAGCATATTCCGGGGGCCGTATTCGCCGACCTGGATCACGACCTGTCCGATCTTACGCGCGTGCCACAAGGCCTGGGCCGGCATCCGCTGCCGACGGAAGCAGCGTTCTCCGCCGTGCTTGCCCGCTGGGGCTGGCGTCCTGGCCTGCAGGTGGTGAGCTACGACGCAAATACCGGCGCATTGGCCGCCGTGCGCCTGTGGTGGCTGCTGCGCTTGTGCGGCGTGCGCGAGGCGGCCGTACTCGATGGCGGCTTCGCTGCATGGAAGGCAGCGAACATGCCGGTGACGCAGGCGATTCCGCAACGCCAGCCGACGCAGGTACAGGTGCATTACGACGCCGCCATGATGGTGCTCGACCACGCCGCTGCCGCCAATACGCCCGGCGATCATCTATTGCTGGATGCGCGCGCCACGCCACGTTATCGCGGCGAAGTGGAACCGATCGACCGCGCCGCCGGCCACGTGCCGGGTGCGGTCAATCGTCCCTTCACGGAGAATCTGCAAGCCGATGGCCGCTTCAAGTCGCCGGCCGAATTGCGCGAGGCATTTCGCGCGGTGATCGGCGATCGTGCGCCAGAGCAGGTGGTGCATATGTGCGGGTCGGGCGTTACCGCTTGCCACAACATGCTGGCGATGGAGCATGCCGGCCTGGCCGGTTCGCGCTTGTATCCGCCCTCATGGAGCGGTTGGGTCAGCGATCCATCGCGGCCGGTTGCGACCGATGCGTAGGTTGGGGTGCGAACCCCAACGTCGCCAACTTCATAAAACCAACACGTTGGGGTTTGCACCCCAACCTACGGTTTGGATTTGCTCTTAAGCCTATCCACCAAGCCCTGCAACGCCACCTGCGTCTGCGGATGAAAGAACGCATCCACGAACCCGTCGATCGGCAACGCATCCACATCCGCATACGTACGCGTCAGATCCGCCCGCGCGATCTTGCGCGTCTCCAGCATGGCGTGCGAAGGCAAGGCCAGTGTTTCATTGAGCCAATGCAGCGCACGCGTGGCCACCTGATCCACGCCCACCAGTTCGTCCACAAAGCCATACGCCAGCGCCTGCTCCGCATCGATCAGCGCGCCTGATACCAGCAGGCGTTCCGCGCGATACGCACCCACCACGCGACGCAGCGCCATCTGGATGCAATCGGGCGCAACCAGTCCCACTTGCACTTCGTTCAAGCCGATGCGGTAGGGGCCTTGCGCCATCACGCGGTAATCGCAGAACAGCGAAAGCACCGCGCCGCCTGCGGGGCTGTGCCCCGTAATGGCCGCTGCCACCGGCACCGGCAAATGCGCGAGTGCGGCGCAGGTGGCGAAGAACTCACGCCAGAATTCGCGCACGCCCGTGCGATCGCGCGTGAGCAAGGTCGGTACGTCCACGCCGGCGGAGAACATGCCTTGTGCGCCGGACAGCACTACGCCGCGCGCGCCATCGCGCACGGCATTCGTCAGCGCTTCCTGCAAGGCACGCAGCAGCTCCAGGTTCAAGGCGTTGACCGGTGAGCGGGCCAGCTGGATTTCAGTAACGGCGTCGTGTTTGGTGATGTTGAGCATGGACGTTCCGAATAGAGGGTTAGGATTGATTGACATTCACTTAAACCCATACAACTTGTTGCTCGCCACAATCAGCTCCCTCCCCTGCGAAGTAGGGGAGGGTTGGGGTGGGGTGAAGCAACCTCGCGATGAATGCCAGCCGTGCCGCCAGCTCATGCAACCTCATCCCGACCCTCACCTTGCACGCAGGTGAGGAAGCAAATCATCGCGCACTCGAGTCACGATTGCGGCTGATCGTCAGCCGTCCAGGTATAGCGCACGGCATAGTCGAGCACGGCCTTGCCGTTGGCCGGTACCTCCACCTTGAATTCCAGGGTGTCGGTGGTCTGCTTGCTCGGCTTTACGCTGGACGAGGTCACCGTCCACTGCCGCCAGCGATTGGGATGTTCGCGCACGGTCACCGTGCGTGCGCTGTCGCCGGCATTGGTCAGCGTGATGTGGAAGGCTTCATCCAGGGTGCGGCCGGCCTTGTCGACATGGAAACTGCTGCGCTCGCGCTGGCCACGCAAGTCGAACGCCGTGCCCAGCGTAATGGTGGCATCGCTGCCCTTGGGCGTGTCGTTGATGCGCCCCTCGCCGATGAATTGCGGCACCCCGTTGCGATCGGCCGTGAGCACGCGCAGATAACCGGCAGGCAGGCTATCGAACGCCTCGAAGCGCAGCGTGCTGATGATGCTGGTGTTGTTGTCGGTGTTGAATTCGCGGTTGAGCATCGGCTGCGGCGGCATCCAGTTGCCACCGTTCTCGTAAAGCGCGGTGCGCTCGCAATTCACCGTGCGCGGGGTGTAGAGCGGCACCTGGCTGATGCTGCCGTCGGGCAGGTCGACCGGCGCAGGCAGCGTGTAGCTGCGGTAATCGCCCACCGAGGACTGTTCCGGTATCGCCCCCTTGGCTGCCGGCGCCGCCATCGCGCGCATCATCATCGGGCGTGGAGCGGTCTCCTTGGCAAAGTTCGGTTCGCCGGCGATCAGGGTCAGGTGGATGTCCTGCCAATCGCGGCCGCTGCGGTTGGCGATGCTGGCGCGTGATTCGAACTGCATGCTGCAGCTATTGCCCGCTTGCAACGTAGCCACGTAGGACGCACGCCAGCCGATGCCCGAGGTGGGATAGCTCAGCACGGCGTCGGCCTGTCCGCCGCGCGCGGCATCCACACGCAGGCGCAGGCTGGAGCCAGTGGGGAAGCTTCCCCCCTGCGTGTTCACCGCGGCGTACTGGCGGATCAGGGTGGTGCCATTGCTGCCCTGCACGACCAGCCCGTCTTCACCCGCGCGCAACAAGGTTCCGCTCGCCAAGGCTTGGCCGTTGTCGCCCAGAACGCTGATGCTGCTGCCGGTCAAGCCGGTCAGCGCCGCGTTGGGGCCCTGGCCAAGCAACAGCCGTTGCGAAACGACTTTCGCCTCGCCACCGGGAAAACCCAGCGCCATCGCTTCGGCATCCAGATGGCTGGGCAGATCGCCCAGCACCACGTCGTGCACGCCCGATTGCAATGTGACGGTGCGCCGTTCGCGCACCACAGCGTAGCCCTCGTTGCCGTTGCCCTCGCCGCTGCTGGCGTACAAGGTGGGGCTGTCGCTGCGATACAGCGTGATCGAGGCGCCGTCGGCGGCCTTGGCCTGGGCGGTGCCGCCCAGCGCGGCGATCGCCACGGCCAGCACGGTTCGGTAGTTGATCGGCATGACGCACTCCTTTGACGACAGTGGGGCCGATCATAACGAGTGCACCAAGGCGGTGTATGTGCGCCGGCCCGGGGCCATTCGCACGCGCTTCAGGCGGCGACGGGCCATGCTGCATGCGCTGGCCGAACTGGCGTACCATCGGCGCCAGTTTTCCTACGCTTTCACGGTTGAATGCGCCAAGGATCCACGCCGCAGATGGAAGGCTTCTCGCTCAGGGTGGTGCTGGCGGACGATCATCCGGGGATGATCGCGGGCGTCGAGCACAGCCTGTCTTCGATCGGCACCGTGCGCCTGACCGGCACGGCCGGCAATTCCACGGAATTGATGCGCATCCTGGATCGCGGCTGCTGCGACGTGCTGGTTTCGGACTATTCCATGCCGGGCAACGAGCATGGCGATGGTATTGCGCTGTTTTCATTTCTGCAGCGGCGCTATCCGTCGGTCAAGCTGGTCGTCTTGACCATGCTGGACAATCCGGCCGTGCTCGGCGCGCTGCAGAAGCAGGGCATCGGCTGCATCGTCAGCAAGTCCGACGCGCTCAGCCATTTGATTCCCGCCATCCACGCTGCCGCCACGGGCGGCACCTACTATTCGCCCAGCGTGCAGAACAGCCTGCGCATGCGCGACATGGATCGCGCCAGCCATGCGCTGCAGCCGTTGAGCAAGCGCGAGCTGGAAGTCGTGCGGCTGTATGCGAGCGGCCTTACCGTCAACGAAATCGCCGAACGCGTCAACCGCAGCAAGAAGACCATCAGCACGCACAAAGCGCGCGCCATGCAGAAGCTGGGGATCGAGCGCGATGTGGATCTGTTGCGCTATGCGATGGAGCACGGAATGGTGGCGTCGTCGTCGAAGACGGGCATGCCCGACACGTAGGTTGGGGTGCAAACCCCAACGTCGCCATGGTTATGGAAATGACATGTTGGGGTTTGCACCCCAACCTACGTGCGTCGTTTCAATACGGACAAGGCGTGTTCGGCAAATCCATGCATGGCCGATTGCAGCGCGTCCCGGTCATCTGCGGCGGCCTGTTCTTCCATCCGCCCGAGTCTGTCGACCATTTCCAGCTCGCGAATCATCGCAAACGATCCGCGCAGCGCATGCAGATGATCGCGCACCGCCTGCATGTCGCCTTTGTCGAGCGCTTCGTCGATCGCCTGCATGGATTGCTTGCAGCTTTGCTGCAGAAGGGCATGGACTTTCGTCGGCAGCGGTCCGTGGGACAAATCGTCGGGCTTGGAGGTGATGCGCTCCGGTGCGAGGGCCGCGCCGATCAGCCGGCGGATCGTCTCGTCCACGGCATCGACCAGCAGCGGCTTGGTGAACAGGGCATCGATACCGGCAGCGGCGCAGCCTTTGCGCTCGGCATCGTTGGCCGTCGCGGTGAAGGCCAGGATCGGAACGCGTGCCCTGCGCGAGCGCAAGGCACGCGCAAGCGAGCAACCATCCATCCCCGGCATGTTGAGGTCGGTCATGACCACGTCGTAGTGCGTTTCGGTAAAACGTTGCAGGGCAACGTTGCCTTCTTCGGCAAGGTCGACGTCATAGCCGAGCGCTTTCAACTGCCCCTGCAGCAGCAGGCGGCCGATCGGATGGTCATCGACCACCAGCACCCGTATGGACCGCCCGTCACCAGGCGTGTTGCGGCCGGATGGGGCATTCACGGCGCAACGGCCTTCGCATCGCGCGGCATGGCGCGCGATGCCCGCGTCTGTTGGTCCGGACAAAGTTCTTTCACGATGCGCGCGATTTCCGTAAGTGGGATGGCGAAACGCGTCAGGCGGCGCGTATTCTCCGGCCGCCCTCACAAGACCGCAATCACATTCACGCATCGGGGTGAAAAAAACACCGCACTTGACTTGCGATGTCGTGCACATCCGATTGATCGACGTTTATCGCGTTCTTCACGCAGCATTATCGGGCCCCGTGTCATTTTTTCACGTGCTCTCCATCTCTGTGCCGCGTTTGGTTGTCCGTTAACCGTTTCTGTGTGGCCATCGCCGCCCTTCCACCTGGCGGCCGCATGTTTCAAGTGAGTCTTCATCGCGTTGCCGGCGACGGCAGGGTGCGCCTCACTGTTGCTTCACGGAGGAAGTCCATCGATCGACTGCTCTATCGCGTCAGCCGCCTGTCCCGCGATGCCTGCCATTTGCGCCGGATGCTCAAGAAGATGGCCATTTCATGCCGTCCGGCGTTTCGTCCTGCTGCCGGCAGGGCGCGTGGCGATGTGGCGAAAACCCCACCCCTCATTGCTGAAAGGATGCGTCGTCATGAAAAAGCACAACGGTCATTCCAATGGTCATGCCGCCTCGAAGACCCGCAGCGTGCCGCCTGGCCTGCAAGCCACGCTGGCCATGCGCATCGCGGAGACGCTGGCGCAATCGGGCGGCGGTGCAAGCGTGGCGCGCAGCGTGCTGGCCCGCGGTCATCGCGGTGACCTGAATGCCACGCTGGGGAGAACCCCATCCAGTCGGATTTCCACTACCGCCACCATGGATACGGTGGGCACGAGGGCGACGCTGGACGATACGTACATCAAGGTAAAGCAAGGCTCGGTCGGTACGGTGGCGAATGCGCGTGATACCGGCAACATTGCCATCGGCTCCGGTGCGAGCGCCATCGGCAGCGTCGCCGAGGCGGTCGGCTATTTGGCCAATGCCAACGGTATCGCCGCCCTGGCGGTTGGCGACCAGACGGTGGCGCTCGCCGATATCGCCACCGCGATCGGAGCGTTCGCCAGTGCAGGCGGCGGGGGTGACGTTGCACTCGGTGCCAATACTAGGACGGATGGGAATGACGCCATCGCGATCGGCAACGGCGCTGTCGCGAGCGTAAACGACGCCATCGCCATCGGTTCTCAGGTCACCAACAATGGGGCGAACACCATTGCGCTAGGTTCCAACGGTACTGCCGTGGACAGTGCGTCCAGCACGTCGTTCCTCGTGGCCCCGAACAACAATGGCGGCCTGTCCAGGTCCAGCGGCGCGGTGGCCCTCCTCGGCAGCGCCACCAACGCCAACAACAGCGTTGCGATCGGCTGGGGTAGCAGCACGCACGCCGCTGCCGCGGTGGCGCTGGGTAACAACGCCGCCGTCACCGGAACCAATTCGGTCGCGCTGGGCGCCAACGCGACTGCCAGCCGCGACAACGCGGTGGCGGTAGGCAGCAGCACCGCGAACAGCCAGCGTCAGGTCGTCAACATGCGCGCCGGCACCGACACCATGGATGCGGTGAACGTGGGCCAATTGTCGCCCGTGGTGACGGCCCTGGGCGGCGGAGCCCGCATCGATCCGGCCACGGGCGCGGTGAGCGGTCCGGTTTATACGTTGCAGAACGGCGGTTTCACCACGACGGTTGCAGGCGCGCTGGCTGCGCTGGACAACGCGCTCAGCGCGGGTGGCGCGAACAACAAATATTTCGCCATCCACGCCGGTGCGGGCGACTATGGCGCGGAAGTGTTTCCCGATGGCGCCCTTGCCATCGGCAGCGGCGCCTACGCCAGCGCCCCCGGTTCGGTGGCGATCGGCAACAATACGCTAGCGACGGAACGTTACACATTCGCCATAGGCGTTGGCGGCCAGACTCGAAAGCTCGTCTACATGACGGCCGGCACCGCCGCCACGGACGCGGTGAACGTCAGCCAGCTGTCGCCCGTGGTGACGGCGCTCGGCGGCGGCGCCGCCATCGATCCGTCCACCGGGGCGGTGACGCCTCCCAGCTTCATGCTGGACGGTTTCGGCACGCAGACCACGGTCGGCGGTGCGTTGAGCGTGCTGGCCCAGGCGGTGGGAGAAAGTGCGCAGACACCCTACCTGGACGTCAACAGCACCGGCCCCGACGCGGCCGCCGACGGCAGCAATGCCATCGCCCTGGGCAGCAGCACGGGCGCGCTGGGCGACCTTGCCATTGCCATCGGCTACAACGCGAAATCGAACACCGGCGGCAGCAGCAACGGATTGGGCAACGTGGTGATCGGCTCGAATGCGTTGGTCGACAACACCGGCGCCGGCGCGATCGCGATCGGCCGCAACGCGAAGGTCAACAACAACGGTGGCGACAGCGCGGTGACGGGCGCCGGGTCGGTGGCCGTGGGCGATGGCGCATCGGCCTATGGCAATGGTTCGACCGCCATCGGCCTGGGCAGTTATTCCGGCCGCAGCGATGCGGTGGCGCTTGGCAACAACGCGCGGGTTTTGTCGCTCGGCAGTTCGGTGGCCCTGGGGAGCGGAACCCTGGCCGATGAAGACGGGACGATTTCCATTGGCAACAAATCCAGCGGCTATCGGCATCGCCTGGTCAACATGGATGGCGGCTTGTCCGCGTACGAAGCGGTGAACGTGAACCAGTTGCAGCCCGCGCTGACCGGCCTGGGCGCGGCCTTCGATGCGAACACCGGCACGGTGACCGGCCCCACCTACACGTTGGTCAACGGCGGCACGCAGACCACCGTGGGCGGCGCGCTGAGCGCGCTGGACCAGGCGGTGAGCGATGCGTTGGCGGCGAGCGATCCCTACCTGGCGGTCAACAGCACCGGCGCGGCGGCCTCGGCTACCGGCAGCGACGCGATCGGCCTGGGCAGCGGAGCGCGGGCCGGCGGCGACCATGCCGTGGCGATCGGCGCGAACGCGGTGGCCGACCTGCCCAACACGGTGTCGGTGGGCCGCCTGGGCGGCGAGCGCAAGATCGTCAACGCCGCCGCCGCCACGCTGGCGGCGACGAGCACGGACGTGGTCATCGGCAGCCAGCTGTACGACACCAACCTGCAACTGAGCGATCTGCAGGGTGCGCTGACCGGCAGCGGCCTGATCGATCCGGTCACCGGCGATACGCTGGCGGTGACCTATCAAGACGCCGGCAAGAACGCGATCGTGCTGGGCGCGGGCCAGGCCGTGACGATCACCAATCTCGCGCCGGCCGTGCAGGGCAATGGCGCGGTGAACCTGACCCAGATGACCGGCGCCATCGACGCGCTGCGCGGCGAACTGGGTGACGTGCTGCCCTATGTAAAGGTCAATTCGACCGGCACCGACGCCAATGCCGCCGGCGATGACGCGGTGGCGATCGGCTCGGCCGCCATCGCCTCGGTGGACGGCAGCGTGGCGCTGGGCGTGCGGGCGCGCGCGTCGGTGGCGCACGGCGTGGCGCTGGGCAGCGACAGCCTGGCCGATACGCCGTTGACGGTGTCGGTCGGCAGCAGCGCCTCCGGCCTTACCCGTCGCGTGGTCAACCTGCAACCCGGCGTGGGCGCCAGCGATGCGGTGAGCGTGAGCCAGTTGCAGCCGATGGTGACGGCGCTGGGCGGCGGCGCGGCGATCGACCCGGTGACCGGCGCGGTGAGCGGCCCCACCTACACGCTGACCAATGGCGGCGTGCAAAACAGCCTGGATAGCGCCCTGGCCGCGCTGGACCAGGCGATCAGCGACAGCGCCGGCGACAATCCCTATCTAGCCATCAACAGCCTCGGCGGGAGCGCCGCGGCCCAGGGCAGCGACGCCATCGGCCTGGGCAATGGCGCCAGCGCCATCGGCAACAAATCGGTCGCGCTGGGCGCCAATGCCGTCGCGCTGGCCGACAACACCGTTTCGGTAGGCTCCGCCAGCGTTAAAAGGACGATCGTCAACCTCGCGGCCGGCGACATATCGCAAGCGAGTTCGGACGCGATCAATGGCGCACAGCTCTACGCCACCAACCAGGCGGTCGGGACGCTGCAGGATGCGCTCAACGGCAGCGGCCTGATCGATCCGGGCACGGGTGCCTCGTTGGCGGTGACCTACAGCAGCGTGTCGAAGAACATGGTTTTTCTCGGCAATCAGGGCACGCCGGTGGAGGTGATGAATGTCGGCACCGGCTTGGCCGATACCGATGCGGTCAACGTGGCGCAAATGACCGGCGCGGTGAACGGGCTGCGCAGCGAATTGAGCAACAACCTCGCCTACGTCAAGGTCAATGCCACCGGCGTGGGCGCCAATGCCGGCGGCAACGATTCGGTCGCGATCGGCTCGAGCGCCAATACAACGGCGGCCTACGGCGTTGCCATCGGCACCGGCGCGCGCGTGCAGGCGGCATATTCGGTTGCGCTGGGCTGGAACTCCGTGGCCAATGTCCAGCGCACGGTATCGGTGGGCAACCCCGGCAACGAGCGCAAGATCGTCAACGTGGCCGATGGCGACATCAGCGCCGGCAGCACGGATGCGGTCACCGGTGGACAACTGTTCGATGCGTTGGGCGCCATGCGCGCCTTGCGCCTGGGCGTGCTGGACGTGACCGCGCCGCTGTACGCCATCGAAGGCGTGGAAGGCGACAACACCGCCTCGCTCAATGGGGCCGACCCCGTCGCCAATACCGCCCTGGCGTTCGGGGTCAAGTCGCTGGCCAGCGGCGGCGACACGGCGTCGTTCGGCTTGAATTGCATTGCGCAATCGGACAACGCGGTGGCGATCGGCAGCAGTGCGACCACGGGCGCGGATACGCCCTATACGGTAGCCATCGGCGCCGATGCCACCACCACCGGCACGCAGGCCATCGCCATGGGCGCGCATGTCCAGGCCAACGCCGACAACGCGGTGGCGGTGGGCAACAACAACACCTGGGCGCTGGGTGTCAGCTCGATCGCGATCGGCGACAGCGCCAAGGATCGCGGTATCAGCGGCGTGGCGATCGGCAAGACCGCTACGGTGCTGGCCGGGGCGACCAGTTGCGTCGCCATCGGCACCAGCACGAGCGTGGCGGCCAACTTGAGCGATGCCATCGCCCTGGGCACGAGTGCGCGCGTACTGGCCGGCGCCAACGGCGGCGTGGCGCTGGGCCAGGGCGCGGTGGCCAATCGCGGCACCGCGGTGTCGCTGGGCGGTACCACGGGCACCACCACCATTACACGGCAAATCATCAATCTGTCGGCCGGTACGTCCGGGACCGACGCAGTGAACGTGACCCAGCTGTTGGGCGTAACCACTGCACTGGGCGGTGGCGCGGGCATCGGTGCGGACGGCAGCGTCCTGCCGCCGGCGTATACGGTGGGCGGCAGCTCGTACGCCGACGTCGGCGCCGCGCTCAATGCCGTGGCGAACCTGACCGATCCCAACGCGGTGTCGTACGACGACGCGGCCAAGGGCACGGTCACGCTGGATGGCAGCAGCGGAACCTTGTTGACCAACCTCAGTGCAGGTGCCGTGTCCTCCACCAGTACGGATGCCATCAACGGCTCCCAGTTGTTCGGCACGGCGCAGAGCGTCGCCACCGGCCTGGGCAGCGGCGCGGCGGTGAATCCGGATGGCACGGTGGCCGCGCCGCTCTATGTGATCGGCAGCAGCACGGCCAACAACGTCGGCACCGCCTTGACCAATCTCTACAGCGCGGTCGAAGGCCAGTTGGCCGATGCGGGGCTGATCGATCCGTCCTCCGGCCAGGCCATCGCGGCGGTGACCTACGACAGCGCCTCGCAGACGCTGGTGAGCCTCGGCGGCAGCAGCGCGACCAACCCGGTGCGGGTCACCAACGCGGCGGCGGGCACCTTGTCCGCCAGCAGTTCCGACGTCGTGAACGGCGCGCAGTTGTTCGCCACCAACCAGACGCTCGGCAACCTGGCGACGGCCGTGGACAACAGCGGCATCATCGATCCGGTCACCGGCGCGCCGCTGGCGGTGATCTACGCCAGCGACGCGAAGACCGACATCAACCTGGGCAACGCAGGCACGCCGGTGAAGATCACCAACGCGGCGGCGGCCACCTTGGCGGCGGGCAGCACCGACACGGTGAACGGCTCGCAGTTGTTCGCCACGAACCAGGCGCTCGGCAACCTGGCCACGGCGGTGGACAACAGCGGCATCATCGATCCGGCCACGGGCATGCCGCTGGCGGTGACCTATGCCGATACGTCCAGGCAGAGCATCGACCTGGGCACCGCGGGCATACCCGTCACGGTATCGAACGTGGCGGCGGGGGATGTATCCACCACCAGCACGGATGCGGTGAACGGTGCGCAATTGAACCAGACGAACCTCGCTGTCACGCAACTGGCCGATGCGCTGGACAACGCCGTGACCTACAGCGACGCATCGAAGACCGACGTCGCCTTGGGAACCGGCGGCGCGCCGGTGACGATATCGAACCTCGCGCCAGGTTCGTTGTCCTCCGCCAGCGAGGAGGCGGTCAACGGCTCGCAGCTGTATGCCACCAACCAGGCGATCGGCGATCTGGCCGATGCGCTGGACAACAGCGGGCTGATCGATCCGGCTACCGGCGAATCGCTGGCGGTGACGTATACCGACGCCATGAAGAGCGCCGTGACGCTCGGCGCGGTCGGCACGCCGGTGACGGTCTCGAACGTGCAGGCGGCGGTATTGTCCTCGCAGAGCACGGACGCGGTGAACGGTGCGCAGTTGTTCGCGACGGACGCGATGCTCACCGAATTGAAGGATGCGCTTGATAACGGCGGGGTGCTCGATCCAACCACCGGCGAAGCGCTGGCGGTGACGTATGCCGATGCCGCGAAAACCGATATTGCGCTCGGTACGGCCGGCATGCCGGCAACCATCACCAACCTGCAGGCCGGCGCGTTGACGGGAACCAGTACGGATGCGGTCAACGGCGCGCAACTGTTCGCGACCAACCAGGCGGTGAGCGATCTGGCCGACACATTGGACAACAGCGGCCTGATCGATCCGATCACCGGCACATCGCTGGCGGTAACCTACGACGACGCCGACAAAGATGGCGTCACCCTCGGCGGCAGCGGCGCGACGGCGGCCGTGCCGCTGCACAACGTGGCCACCGGCACGGCCGACAACGACGGCGTCAACGTGGCGCAGCTGACCAGCGGCCTGAGCGACCTCAAGGACGAACTGACCAATGGCGCGATCACCCTCAAGTACATCAAGGTCAGTTCGACCGGCACGCAGGCCAATGCCAACGGTACGGATGCCGTGTCGATCGGTGCGGGCGCCAGTTCCACCGCGGCCAATGCGGTGGCGATCGGCTCCCGCTCGCGCGCTTCAGGCAACAATGCGGTGGCGATCGGCTACAACTCGATTGCCAGCGACAGCAACGTGGTATCGGTGGGCTACCCCGGCGGCGAACGCAAGATCATCAACGTGGACAATGGCGATGTGAGCGCGGACAGCACGGACGCCGTCAACGGCAGTCAGTTGTTCGCCGTGCGCCAGGCCGTGGAGTCGCTCGCCGTCGCGCGCGGCAAGAACGGCGTGCACGACGTGGTCGATCCGCTGGCGGCGATCGAAGGCCGCAGCGGCAACAACATCGCCTCATTGAACGGCGGCGATGCGAACGAAACCACGGCAGCGGCGATCGGCGTGTTCTCGCTGGCCAGCGGCGCCAATGCGATCGCGATGGGCCTGCGCAACGTGGCCGGTTCCGATTACTCGGTGGCGCTGGGACACATGGCGCAAACGGGAGCCGATCACGAGTATTCGGTGGCGGTCGGTTCGGACGTGCATACCGGCGCCGCGCGTGCGGTCGCATTGGGGACCCGCGTGCAGGCCAACGGCGAGCATGCGTTGGCGATGGGCAGCAACGAAACCTGGGCGACCGGACGAAGCTCCATCGCGCTGGGCGAGGGCGTGAAAGTACGCGCGCAGAACGGCATCGCGGTGGGCCGGGCCGCGACGGTGGCGGCCAATGCCAGCGACGCTCTGGCCTTGGGCGCGCAGGCCAGCGTAGTGGCCGGCGCGATCGGCGCCGTGGCGCTGGGTCACGGCGCGGTGGCCGATCGTGGCAATGCGATTTCCATCGGCGGCGGCACGGTCGGCGCGCGGCAGATCATCCACGTGGCGGCCGGCACCGAGGACGATGATGCGGTGAACGTGAAGCAGTTGCGTGACATGGTGGCGTCGTTGATGGCCGAGATCCAGATGCTGCGCAGCCAGCTCGGTATGCGCCCGTCTGCGCAATGACGAAAAAAAGCCTGGCGCAAGCCAGGCTTTGAAGGAGCAAAACGTCAAGGAGGACTTTCCCTTTGCGAGGTCTGCCCCCTCCCCTGCATGCAGGGGAGGGGCAGTGTTCACCACTGGAACGAAGCGCCCACACCCACCGTGTTGCCGCTGGCGGAGAGGCCCACGCCCGCGCGGACCTTCCAGTTGTCGCTGACGCGCGCCTCGCCACCCAGCGCGGCGGCGGTGTAGCCCTTGTAGTTCGCCACGCCGGCGCCGACCGACAGCGTCTTGCCCACGTCGACGCCGGGGATCATGGTCAGCGCCGTGGCGGCCGCGATGCCGGAGTAGGCGCCGCGCGCGGTGTTGTCGAGCTGGCGCTGCAAGCCATCCACCTGGCCTTGCAAGCCATCGATGCGCCGGTCGAGCTGGTTCACCGCGCCTTCCACGCCGCGCACCTGCTGGCCGCCGATCGTATAGGCCGGCGTGCTGATGGTGCCGTCGTCGTTGAGCTTGGCGCCGCCGCCCAGCGCATCGGCCGTGCTTTGCGCGGTGGCAGCCAGCTGCGAGCCGTTGACCGCGTCCTTGCTGCCGGCGTTCACCGCGCCGTCGCCGACGTTGGTGATCTTGTTGCTTTGCGCGTCGTAGTTCCAGTTGCCGCCGCCGCTGTTATCGCCGCCACCATTCTCGATGGTGGTGACGCGGTCGCCGATGTTGGTGACGGTCTGGTTCAAGTTGTCCACCTGGCCTTGCAGCGCGCTGAGCTGGCCGAAGTTGACCGCGTCGTACTGGTTCTTGCCGTCGGCCACGTTGGTGAGGATCACCGGCGCTGCCGCCGGGCCGCCCAGCGTGACCGAGCCGAAGTTCACCGAGCCGTCATCGTTGAGGTCGTAGCGCACCGCATTGGGATCGGTGGAGCCGCCTGCCGCGGCCGCCTGGATGGCCTGCTCGACCGTGGAGTAGTGGTAGCCGTTCACCGTGAAGGTCGGCTGCGTGATGCTGCCGTCCGGCGCCACGCCGGCGCCGCCGCCGAAGGCATCCGTCACGCCCTTGAGCTGGCTGACGTTCACCGCATCGGTCGGCTGCGTGCCGGCCGCCACGTTGACGATCTGGCGCTCCGCGCCGGCCGCGCCGATGGACAGCACGTTCGCACGGTTGGCGGTCGAACCCGCACCCAGGGCGACGCTGCCGTAGGCGTTCGCGGCGATGCTGGTATTGGCGCCCAGCGCCATCGCGTTAGGCGTGTTCCGTGCGATGGTCGCGCTGGTGCCCAGGGCGATGGAGTTGTCGCTGCCGCTGTTGACGCGGGCGCCGTCACCCATCGCGACCGAGCTCTTGCTCAGCGCCATGGTCTTGTTGTTGCCCACCGCAAGCGCGTTATCGGCATTGGCCTGGACGTTCGAACCCAGCGCCACGGCTTGCGCACCGGTCGTAGCCGCTTTCGAACCGACTGCGACCGAATACGGTTGGTCAGCGCCGGTCGACACCTGGTTGCCGAAGGCGATCGAGTTATCCGAGCCGGCCACCGCCTGCACACCGACCGCGACGGCGTTGCCGCCGCTGGCATTCGAGCTCACGCCCATCGCCAGCGCGGTCATCGTGCTGGGATCGGCGCCGTTCAAGGAGGCGTTGTTGGGGCCGCGCGTGCCTTCCACCGCGAACTGCGGATCGGAAACATCCATCACGCCCACGCTGCGCGGCGTCGCGCCCATGGCGAACAGATCGGTGCTAGTGGAGGCGGTGCTTTCGTTGCTTTCGGTGCGGGTGGTTTCTTCCGAGCTGGTCGCATCGAATTGCTCGGCGGCCAGCGTGTTCTTCGCATCGGTGCCCACGGCCAGTGCCGAGCCGATCATCAAGGCCTGCGACAGGGCGACCGCGAGCACGCTGCGGACGAACAGGGTTTTGTCGGGATGTTGCGCGGTGCGGTTTGCCGTAGTCATGGCGGCTTCCTCATCAGAGTGTTGGCGATGAGGAAATGCTAGAAATCGCACGCTGCGCGATCAGTCGGCCGGGGCTGAATCCGAGTCGGCTAGGAGTAGTCCTAGTCCTAATTCGTTCGATTACGAAGCGGGTGTTGAAGCTTGCTGAACAAAGCAGCGTGGTTTGTTCAGCATGCTTCCCGGCGTTGCACCGGGAAGCATGGCGCAGCGGAACTCAGTGCTGCTCGCCTTCGTGCTGCACGTTGACCATCCACGGCACGCCGAACTTGTCCACCAGCATGCCGAAGCCGTCGGTCCAGAAGGTTTTCTGGAACGGCATGGTGACCTGGCCGTCTTTGGCCAATGCGTTGAAATACTTTTCGCCGGAAGCGACGTCGCTCGCAGTGACCGAGAGACTGAAGCCGGAGTGCGCAACCTTGCCATGACCCATTTGGCCGTCCGACATCAGCAGATGCGTGCTGCCAACGACCAGTGTGGCGTGCATGATCTTGTCGCCGGATTCGGGCGCGATCTTGTAATCCTCGCTGGCAGGCGCGTCCTTGAAGCGCAGCTTCATCAGTTCCTGCGCGCCAAGCGCATCGCGGTAGAAGGCGATGGCTTCTTCACAGCGTCCGTCGAAAAACAGGTAAGGCTGGATTTCCATGTGCGTGACTCCTTGGGTTGGGGAAACTCTCGTTGGGGTTTGCACCCCAACCTACGATGCGGCGTCGCGCAGCGCCTGCGGCAACGGCACGGATCTGCCGCTCGCCGGATCCATCCACACCATCACCACGTGGCCGTCGCAATACAGTTTGTTGTGATCGGCGGCATCGACGATGCGATGCGCCACCGTCATGGAACTGTTGCCCAGCCGTGCGCAATACAACTCGATATGTACCTCGCCGGGCCATTCGATCGGCAGGCGATAGTTGAGCGCGCTGGCCGCCATCACCGGCATGGCGTGCTCGTCCGACCACGAACCCGGCAAGCGCTGCAGCCATTGCACGCGCGCTTCTTCCAGGTAGGTGAGGTAGGTCGAATTGTTGACGTGGTTGAACGCGTCCAGGTCGCGCCAGCGCACGCTGATGGTCGCGGTGTACAACGGTGTCGGGGCAGGGGAGAAGTCAGGTGCCGTTGTCATGAAGCCACTTTGCGTTTGGGTTTGGCCTTGCCGTTGTCATTTTCGAGCTTGAGGCGCGGCACCTTGACGGGCTTCAGATGCGTGGCGAGGAAGCGGCCGGTATGCGAGCCCACCGTCGCCGCGACGGTTTCCGGCGTGCCGGTAACCAGGATGCGTCCGCCGCCCGCGCCGCCTTCGGGACCGAGATCGACGATCCAGTCGGCGGTCTTGATCACGTCGAGGTTGTGCTCGATCACCACTACCGTGTTGCCCTGGTCGACCAGCTGGTGCAGCACGTCGAGCAGTTGCTCGATATCGTGGAAGTGCAGGCCGGTGGTCGGCTCATCCAGGATATACAGCGTGCGGCCGGTTTCGCGCTTGGACAATTCCTTCGACAGTTTCACGCGCTGCGCTTCGCCGCCCGACAGCGTGGTCGCGCTCTGGCCAAGCTTGATGTAATCCAGGCCTACCGAACGTAGCGTGTCCACCTTGCGTGCGATCACCGGCACGTTCTCGAACAACTTGGCAGCGTCTTCGACCGTCATGTCGAGCACGTCGGCGATCGTGTGGCCCTTGTAGAGAATCTCCAGCGTCTCGCGGTTGTAGCGCTTGCCGTGGCACACGTCGCAAGGCACGTACACGTCCGGCAGGAAGTGCATTTCCACCTTGATCATGCCGTCGCCTTCGCAGGCTTCGCAGCGTCCACCGCGCACGTTGAAGCTGAAGCGGCCCGGCGTATAGCCGCGCGAACGCGCTTCGGGCACTTGCGCGAACAGTTCGCGCAATGGCGTGAACAGGCCGGTGTAGGTGGCGGGATTGGAGCGCGGCGTGCGGCCGATCGGCGACTGGTCGATGTCGACCACCTTGTCGAACAGCTCCAGGTTCTCCACCGCTTTGTACGGCGCGGGCTGAATGCTCGAACCGTTCAACTCGGCCGCGGCCAGCGCGAACAGCGTGTCGTTGATCAGCGTGGACTTGCCCGAGCCGGAGACGCCGGTGATGCAGGTGAACAGGCCGGCCGGAATCGACAGGTCCACGTTCTTCAAGTTGTTGCCGCTGGCGCCGCGCAGATGCAGCCAGGAATCCTTGTCCAGCTGTTCGCGGCGTTCTTCCGGCACCTTGATCGCGCGCTTGCCGGACAGGTACTGGCCGGTGACCGAGCGCGGCGAGGCGAGGATGTCTTTCAGCGAACCTTGCGCGACCACTTCGCCGCCGTGCACGCCGGCGCCGGGGCCGATGTCGAGCACGTGATCGGCGGCGCGGATCGCATCTTCGTCATGCTCGACCACGATCACGGTATTGCCCAGATCGCGCAGGCGCGTGAGCGTGCCGAGCAGGCGTTCGTTGTCGCGCTGATGCAGGCCGATCGACGGTTCGTCCAGCACGTACATCACGCCGACCAGGCCGGCGCCGATCTGCGAGGCCAGGCGAATGCGCTGCGCTTCGCCGCCGGACAGCGAATCGGCCTGGCGATCCAGCGTGAGGTAGTTCAGGCCCACGTCGTTGAGGAAGCTCAGGCGCTCGCGGATTTCCTTGACGATCTTCACCGCGATCTCGCCGCGCCAGCCGGTGAGCTTCAGGGTTTCGAAGAACGCCAGCGAGTCGTCGATGGAGCGCGCGGTGAGCGAGGGCAGCGAATGATCGGCCACGAACACATTGCGCGCGGAGCGGTTCAGGCGCTGGCCTTCGCATTCGCGGCACGGCTGGTCGCTGATGTACTTGGCCAGCTCCTCGCGCACCGCGGGCGATTCGGTTTCCTTGTAGCGGCGCTCCAGGTTCGGCAGGATGCCTTCAAACGCATGCTCGCGCGTGACCTTGCCGCCGCGCTCGGTGAGGTAGCGGAACTGGATCTTCTCCTTGCCGCTGCCGTACAGCACCGCCTGCTGGATCGTCTTGGGCAGCTTCTGCCACGGCGTATCCACGTCGAAGCCGTAATGCTTGGCCAGCGACATGATCAACTGGAAGTAGTGCGCGTTGCGCCGGTCCCAGCCACGGATCGCCCCATTGGCCAGCGACAGCTCCGGGTGATGCACCACGCGCTCGGGCGAGAACACCTGCGTGACGCCCAGGCCGTCGCAGCTCGGGCAGGCGCCGACCGGCGAGTTGAACGAGAACAGGCGCGGTTCCAGCTCCGGCAGCGAGTAGTCGCACACCGGGCAGGAGTAGCGCGAGGAGAACAACTGCTCGTTCGCTTTGGCATCGTCCATGTCGACCACGATCGCCAGGCCATCGCCCAGGCGCAGCGCCGTCTCGAACGATTCGGCCAGGCGCTGCTTGATGTCCTCGCGCGGACGGAAGCGGTCGATCACCGCCTCGATGGTGTGCTTCTGGCGCAGGGTCAGCGGCGGCACGGCGTCCAGGTCATGCACCACGCCATCCACGCGGGCGCGCACGAAGCCCTGCGCGCGCAGTTGTTCGAATACCTGCACGTGCTCGCCCTTGCGCTCGCGGATCACCGGCGCCAGCAGCATAAAGCGCTTTTCCGGATTCAGCGCCAGGGTGCTGTCCACCATCTGGCTGACCGTCTGCGCTTCCAGCGGGATGCCGTGATCCGGGCAGCGCGGCGTGCCCACGCGGGCGTAGAGCAGGCGCAGGTAGTCGTAGACCTCGGTGATGGTGCCCACGGTGGAGCGCGGGTTGTGCGAGGTGGATTTCTGCTCGATAGAGATCGCCGGAGACAGGCCCTCGATATGGTCCACGTCCGGCTTTTCCATCATCGACAGGAACTGCCGCGCATACGCCGACAGCGATTCGACGTAGCGCCGCTGGCCTTCGGCATAGATGGTGTCGAACGCCAGCGAGGACTTGCCCGAGCCGGATAGCCCGGTGATCACGATCAGCCGATCGCGGGGCAGGTCCAGGTCGATGTTCTTGAGGTTGTGCGTGCGCGCGCCGCGGATGCGTATGGTGTCCATCACGCCTGACTATTTGGGGGACCGCGCACTATAACAAGTGGCCCGGGGCGGACCGTGTGACAGCGAGCCAACCCTGCTGACAGCGTGATGTCAGCAGTCCGCAGCCGGTCGGGTTGCCCCGGATCAAGTCCGGGGTAACCAGGCTGCGAGCTGTCCCGGCGGGCCGTCTAGGCAGCAACCAGACAGGCGATTATGCTCGCCCGACGTTCCCGGGGCGGTTGACGTGGAGGCTGCATATGGCTGGTAAATGGATGATGGGCTTGGGGTTGTGTGCAGTGCTGGTGGCTGGTCCCGCCCTGGCCTCACAACCCAGCGAGGCGCAGGTACGTGAATTAATGCAGGTGATGAACGTGCCCGGCCAGTTCACCGTGATGAACAACCAGATGGCCACCATGATGAGCCAGCAGCTGCCCTGCGTCTCGGCCGACTACTGGAAGAACTACATCGACAAGAGCGGCCAGGAACAGCTGCTTACGGCGATGATTCCGGCCTACCAGCACCATTTCACCGCCGACGAGGTGGAAGGCCTGATCAAGTTCTACAAATCCCCGCTGGGCCAGAAACTGGTCGCCCAGATGCCCGCCACCATGGCCGAGGCCGCCCAGAGCGGCCAGCAGTGGGGCCGCCAGCGCACCTCGGACATGTTCAGCGAGCTGCAGAAGCAGGGCAAACTGGACAGCCAGGGCCGCTGCCCCGCCCAGTAGGTCGGGGTGCAAACCCCAACATCGGGATGCCCCGGGGGAGTGTTGGGGTTTGCACCCCCAACCCGCCGCTGGTCAGTGATTGACCAGGACCGGGCTCCGTCGCTAAAATCCGCAGTTCGCCGCGCCCGCATGGGCCGCGACGAACCCAAGAGAATAACGACAGAAGGGCCATTCCCATGAGTTATGCAGTCATCAAGACCGGCGGCAAGCAATACCGCGTCCAGCAGGGCGACGTCCTGCGCGTGGAACTGCTGAACGCCGAAGAAGGCGCCAGCGTGAAGTTCGACCAGGTGCTGCTGGTCGGTTCCGGTGAAACCATCACCGTCGGCGCCCCGATCGTGTCCGGCGCCACCGTCACCGCCACCGTGCGCAAGCATGGCCGCGCCGACAAGGTCCGCATCATCAAGTTCCGCCGCCGCAAGCACCACAAGAAGCAGCAGGGACATCGTCAGCACTTTACCGAAGTCGAGATCACGGGCATCAACGCCTGATCCGCCAATTCTGGAGTAATCAGTCATGGCACATAAAAAAGGCGTAGGTTCATCCCGCAACGGTCGCGATTCGAACCCGAAATATCTCGGCGTGAAGATCTACGGTGGCCAGGCCATCGAAGCCGGCAACATCATCGTCCGCCAGCGCGGCACCAAGTTCCATGCCGGCACCGGCGTGGGCCTGGGCCGTGACCACACCCTGTTCGCTTTGGTGGACGGCGTGGTCGAGTTCAAGACGCGCGGCGCGGACAATCGCAAGTTTGTCAATGTGGTTAAGGCCTGATTCGGGCCTCATGTTGCAGCGAAGGCCCCGCCCCGGCGGGGCTTTTCGTTTACGGGAATAGGGAATGGGGAATAGGGAATAGAATCCCTCGGCCTCGCGGCACTATTCCCGATTCTCTTCTCCCTATTCCCTGCTTAAGCCAGCCATGAAATTCGTCGACGAAGCGATCATCAAAGTCCACGCCGGAGACGGCGGCAACGGCTGCATCAGCTTCCGTCGCGAGAAATTCATCCCGTTCGGCGGCCCGGACGGCGGCGACGGCGGTACCGGCGGTTCGGTGTGGCTGGTGGCCGATGAAGGCCTGAACACCCTGATCGATTTCCGCCATCAGCGCAGCTTCAAGGCGCAGCGCGGCGAGAACGGCATGGGCAGCGACATGTACGGCAAGGGCGGCGCGGACACCACCATCCGCGTGCCGGTCGGCACCGTCGTCACCAATGTCGACACGGATGAAATCATCGGCGACCTCACCGCGCACGGCCAACGCCTGCTGGTGGCGCAGGGCGGCAAGGGCGGGCTGGGCAACATCCACTTCAAGAGCTCGGTCAACCGCGCGCCGCGCAAGTCCACGCCCGGCACGCCCGGCGAAGTGCGCGAGCTGAAGCTGGAGCTGAAGCTGCTGGCGGACGTGGGCCTGCTTGGTTTCCCGAACGCCGGCAAATCCACCTTCATTCGCGCGGTGTCCGCCGCGACGCCGCGCGTGGCCGATTACCCGTTCACCACCCTGCATCCGAACCTGGGCGTGGTCAGCCTGGGTACCGACCAGAGCTTCGTCATCGCCGACATCCCCGGCCTGATCGAGGGCGCCGCGGAAGGCCATGGCCTGGGCATCCAGTTCCTGCGTCACGTGGCGCGCACGCGCCTGCTGTTGCATCTGGTGGATATCGCCCCGATCGACGGCAGCGACGTGGTGGAGCAGGTGCATGCGATCGAGCATGAGCTGGAGAAGTTCGATCCCGAACTGCTGCAGCGTCCGCGCTGGCTGGTGCTCAACAAGGCCGACGTGCTGCCGCCGGACGAGCGCCAGGCGGTGGCCGAAGAGATCGTCCAGCGCCTGGGCTGGACGCAGCCGTGGTTCCTGGTCTCGGCCATTGCGCGCGAGAACACCATGAGCGTGTGCCAGCAGATCCAGCGCTTCTTCGAAGCCCAGCACGAGGCGCGCGAAGGGCGCACCGACATGCTGCCGGGGGATGTGCGCCTGCGCGGGGAGCCGTGAGCTTTTCATCGCCCTCTCCCCTCCGGGAGAGGGTCGGGGTGAGGGCCAGCCTCGCGATTAAGGTTATAAATACGCGCTTGGAAAGAGCAGCAATCAAACGACGCAATGATTGAATTTACGGCGAGTGTGACCCCTCACCCCAGCCCTCTCCCCGAAGGGGAGAGGGAGACAACAGCAGCATGAAACTCCAGGCCCGCATCGCCGCCTATCGCTGCCTGCGCGATGAAGCCCTCTGGCGCCTGCTCGCCGCCGACCATGCACCGGAAATCATCGGCCTCTTGCAAACCGTGCTGATGGACGGCGAGCGTACGCTCAGCGCCTCCATCCTGTTCGAGCGCCTGCAGCATCACCTGGACGCCATCAACGCTTCTGACCTGCCGCGCGAACTGCCACGCACCGCGCAGGCCTACGTGGCCGACTGGCTGGCCAAAGGGTTCCTGGAACGCCGCCTGCCCGAAGGCGCCAGCGAAGAGGAATACGAGCTCTCCGCGCAGACCGCGCAGGCGATCCGCTTCGTCAGCACGCTGGATACGCCGCGCAGCGCCGCCACCGAAAGCCGCCTGGCGCTGGTGATCCAGCAGCTCGTACGTCTCGCCGAGCAGACCGAAACCGACCCCACCGCGCGGCTGGAAGCGCTTTACGCCGAACGCGACCGGCTGGATGCGGAGATCGCGCGCGTCGGCACCGGCAAGGTGGCAACGTTGGACGGCAAGCGCGCACTGGAACGCGCGCGCGAAGTGATTCAGCTTGCCGACGAACTGGCCGAAGATTTCCGCCGCGTGCGCGACGATTTCGAGCGCCTCAACCGCGATTTCCGCGAGCGCATCATCGATGACGAAGGCGAACGCGGCGACGTGCTCGACCGCCTGTTCGAAGGCGTCGACGTGATCGCCGAAAGCGAAGCCGGCCGCAGTTTCAATGCGTTCTGGAACCTGCTCAACGACGTCGAGCAAAGCGCGCAACTGGATGCGGCGCTGGAAAGCGTGCTCGCGCGCAATTTCGCCAAGAAACTGCAGCGCCACGAGCGCCAGTTCCTGCGCGGCTTCACCGGCGTGATGCTGGAGCGCGGCGGCCATGTGCATGATGTACTGCAGCACTTCGCGCGCAGCCTGCGCGGCTTCGTGCAAAGCCGCGGTTACCTGGAACAACGCCGCTTGAACCAGTTGCTGAAACAGGCGCAGGCCGAAGCGCTGCAATTGCGCGATGCGGTCAACGTGCGCCAACGCACGCCCTACACGCTCCAGCTCACCACCAGCCGCCTGCGTTCACTCTCGCAATGGCGCCTGCACGATCCGCGCAACGCGCAGGTCGACGGCAGCATCGTGCGCAGCGAAGGCGCCGCGATTTCGCTCGACAGCGTCAGCGAACTGGTGGCGCAGTCGGAAATCGACTTCCGCAGCCTGCGCCGCGATCTGCACGAACTGCTCGCCGAACACGACCAGCTCTCCATCAGCCAGGTGCTGAACCAGCGCCCCGCCGAGCAAGGCCTGGGCAGCGTGGTGGGCTATCTCTCGCTGGCCACGCGCCATGGCGTGATCGGCAACGAACAGGAAGCGATCAGCTGGAAAGGTGGCGATGGCCAGTGGCGCCACGCGCGCATTCCCTTGGTGTGGTTTTTGAAAGAGAAACGCCATGAATTTGCTTGAAGACGAAGCCTCGCCCATCGAGCCCGTATCCGCGCCCGTGCGCGACAAGGGCCTGTTCGATGGCGATACCGGCACGCTGCCGCTGGATGCACGGCGTGCGCTGTGCCAGTTGTTGAGCGGTCCCAGCGTGGATGCGAGCCGGCATAGCCAGCTGTGGCCGTCGGTGCTGCGCTATGAGGCGCACCTGCGCTCGCATCTCAACGATCTGTTCCTGGAGCTGGTGCTCGATCGCGATGCCGGCGTGGCCTTTACGCGCCAGGCCGATACGGGTGAGCTGGAAACGCCGGTGTTGCTGCGTTCCTCGCCGCTTACCTTCATCGATTCGGTGTTGCTGCTGCATCTGCGCCAGCAGCTGGCTGAAGCGGACGCGCAGGGGCGTCGCGCCGTGGTGGAGGAAACCGTGCTGGTGGACGCTCTTTCCGTATACGAAAAAAATCTTTCCACCGATCGCGCCGGCTTCAACAAGCGTGTGGCGGCCTCCATCACCAAGATGAAGGAGAACCATGTGCTGGAAAAACTGCGCGGCAGTGACGATCGCTACGAAGTGTCGCCCGCGCTGAAGCTGTTGTTCTCCGCCGAGGACGTGCAGAACCTGGCGCAGATCTATCGCCAATTGCGCGAAGCCGACGAAGCCATGGAGGACGCCGCCGATGAACGCTAAGACCAAGACGTCGCGCAAGCAGGCCAAGCTCGAGTCCGCACCTTCGCTGTTCATGTCCGATCTGCCCGATCCGCGCGACGAACAGTTCCGCATGCGGCGTTTGCAGGTGCTCAATTGGGGCACCTTCAGCGGGCTGGTGGATATTCCCATCGCCGAACGCGGCTTTTTGTTCGTCGGCCGTTCCGGCTCGGGCAAATCCACGTTGCTCGATGCGATGTCGGCCCTGCTGGTACCGCCCAACCTGGTGGATTTCAACGCCGCCGCGCGCGAGGCCGAACGCAGCGGCCGCGATCGCAGCCTGGTTTCCTACGTGCGCGGCGCGTGGGCCGACCAGCACGATGGCGAGTCGGGCGAAATCGCCACGCAATACCTGCGCAAGGGCAGTACCTGGTCGGCACTGGCGCTGGAATACCGCAATGCGCTGGGCCAATCGGTCAGCGTGATCCGCCTGTTCTGGGTGGCCGGCAACGGCTCCACCGCGGCAGATGTGAAGAAGCACTACATGGTGTGCGAGCGCGCGTTCGACGTCGCCACCGAGCTGCAGGGCTTCGACCTGGACCTGCGCAAGCTCAAGGCGCGGCTTGGCGAGGACGTGCATCACTTCGACACCTTCGCCGGCTACGCCGAACGCTTCCGCCGCCTGCTCGGCATCCAGAACGAAATGGCCTTGAAGCTGCTGCATAAAACGCAGTCGGCCAAGAACCTGGGCGATCTCAACGGCTTTCTGCGCGGCTTCATGCTGGATGAACCGGAAACCTTTGGCGCGGCCAACCGGCTGGTGACCGATTTCGGCGAACTCGATGCCGCACACAAGGCGGTGGTGATCGCACGCGAGCAGGTCGAAACGCTGGTGCCCGCACGCTCGGCGTACGAAAACCTGCAGGCGCTGCGGCGTGAAACCAGCACGCTGCGCGAGCTGCATCTATGTGTGGATACCTGGCGCGAGCAACGCCGGCTGGTGCTGCTGGACGAACGCCTGGCCGAGCTCAACGTGCGCGATGTGGCGCTGGAAGGCGAGATCGCGCAACGCCGCCAGACGCTGGAAAATCATGACCGCCGCCTGGCTGACCTCGAACAGCAGCGCCGCGAACAGGGCGGCGACCTGATCGACCAGCTTGAACGCGAGCACGAACAGGTTGCGCGCGAACGCGACGAACGCATGAAACGCCGCGACAAGGCGGAAAAAGCCTGCGATGCATTGGGCTGGACCTTGTCGCCGACCGCGCAAGGTTTCGCCGAGCTGATCGGCAGCGCACGCGAACTGCTCGATGGCGCGCGCGATCGAGCGGCTGGCCTGGAAGAACGCATGGACGCGCTCAAGCGCGAACGCGATCAATGCAGCCAGCGCTTCGCCGCCGTGCGCGCGGAAATCGACGCGCTCAAGCGTAATCCGTCGAACATTCCCGCGCCGATCCAGGCCATGCGCGCACGCCTGTGCAGCGAACTGGGCTGGTCGGAAAACACCTTGCCGTTCGTGGGCGAGCTGTTGCAGGTGAAGGGCGAGCATGCCGCGTGGCGTGGCGCGATCGAGCGCGTCCTGCACGGCTTCGCCTTGTCGCTGCTGGTGGACGAGCGGCACTATGCCGAAGTTTCCAACTGGGTCAACAAGACGCACCTGGGCGGCAAGCTGGTGTATTACCGCGTGGGACGCGTGGATGCGCTCGGCCACCGCACGCCGGAATCGCGCTCGCTGATCCATCGCCTGGAACTGCGCGACCATGCGCATCGCGACTGGCTGGCCAACGAGCTGGCGCGCCGCTTCGATTACACCTGCGCCGATTCGCCTGCCGCCTTGCGCAACGCCGATCGCGCGATCACCCGCGAGGGCCTGGTCAAGCATGGCGGCGACCGTCACGAGAAGGACGATCGCCGCGCCGTCGACGATCGCCGCAACTGGGTGCTGGGTTTCGACAACCGCGACAAGCTGGCGCTGTTCGAGCGCGAAGGGCAGGAGCTGGCGCAGTCGATCGCGCAATCGGCCGGCGCGCTGGATGCGCTGAAAGCCGAACGCGACGCCGATGGCGATCGCCGCCTGGCCGCCTCGCAACTGGTGAACCTGGAGTGGGAGGAAATCGACGTCGCGCCGAAGCTGCGCCGCCTGGGCGACATCGAAAACCAGCTGCAGCAACTGCGCGCCGGCGATACCACGCTGCAGGAAATCATGCGCCAGCTGGATGCCGAGCGCGCGGTGCGCGAACGCGTCGCGAAAAATTTCGACGATGCCAAAGCCGAACGGATTTCGCTGGAACGGGAACGCAGCGGCTACGGCAAGCAGCGCGAGTCCTGCCTGCCGCTCGCCCAGGCCATGTCGCTTTCGCCAGCGCAGAACGAGGCGCTGGCCGGCCGTTTGCCGCAGCATCCGCCGCTGGGGCTGGACAACCTCGATCGCCAGATCAACCAGGTCAAGGATGGCTTGAACGTTGCGCTCGCCGAACAGGCCCGGCACGACAACGCGCTGGTGCAGGCCATCGAGGAATGCTTCCGCAGCTTCTGCCGCCGCTGGCCGCAGGAAAGCGCCGACTTCACGCCCAATATGGATTCGGTGGAGGGCTTTCTCTCGCGCCTGCGCCGGCTGGAACTGGACGGCCTGCCGAAACACGAGGCGCGCTTCTTCGAACTATTGCAAAGCCAGAGCAAGCAGAACCTGCTGGTATTGCAGAAACACATGACCGAGGCGCGCAAATCGATCGGTCAGCGCATGGACGAGGTGAACGAAAGCCTGGAGCGCGTACCGTTCAATCGCGGCACGCTTCTGCAGATCGACCTTACCGACCGCAATCTGCCGGAAGTGCGCGAGTTCCAGCTGCAATTGCGCGAAGTGCTGTCGCATCACCAGACCGAAGACCGCGACCGTGCCGAAGCGCAGTTCGCCGTGTTGCGCCAGTTGGTGGCTAAGCTGGCGGCGGACGATCCCGAGCACAAGCGCTGGCGCGAACAGGTGCTGGACGTGCGCCAGCATGTCGAGTTCGTCGGCGTGGAAAAAGACGCCAGCACGCGCGATACGGTGGAGGTCTACCGCAGCGGCGCCGGCAAATCCGGCGGCCAGCGCCAGAAACTTGCTACGACGTGTCTGGCCGCTGCGCTGCGCTACCAGCTCGGCGGCGACGACGGCCATCTGCCGCGCTACGCCCCGGTGGTGCTCGACGAAGCCTTCGACAAGGCCGACAACGAATTCACCGCACTGGCAATGAACATCTTCGAGAACTTCGGTTTCCAGATGGTGGTGGCGACGCCGCTCAAATCGGTGATGACGCTGGAGCCGTTCATCGGCGGCGCCTGCTTCGTCGACATCACCGGCCGCCATGATTCGGGCGTGCTGCTGATCGAATACGACCAGGACAACCAGCGACTGGCCTTGCCGGAAAAGGCGCGTCAGGTCGATGCGGACGCCTGAGGAACTGCGCAAGCGCTTGCAGTCGCGCTGGCACAACCAGCGCCGCAACTGGTTGCTGGGGCAGGGCGAATGGCCGTTGTCGCTGAGTACAGAACCACCCACTGAAGCGAAGGTGTTGGCGGAGTGGGCACGCTTCGATGCGTGGCTGGCGCAGTGGCGCGCGATCGCGCAGCGTCATGCGGATGCGGTGCGCCATGAGGCGCGGGCCTGGTCGCGCGTGGGCGAACAGAATCTTCCGTGCGCATGGCAGTTCGCGTCGCCCGAGGCGGTGGCGTTCGAGTTGGGGCATTCCACCGCCTGGTCACGGGCGAAACAGCGCTTTGCCGCGTTGGCCGCCTGGAAGATGGACGTGGCCTGGCATGCCGAACTGTCGCGTCACTTCGATCTGCTGGCCGATCTGGAGGAAGATCAATTCCAGCGGCTTTGCACGGTCGTCGAGTGGCTGTGGCGGCGTCCGGCGCCGGGTCTTTATCCGCGCCAGTTGCCCATCGCCGGCATCGACACCAAATGGCTCGACGCGTATCGCGGTGTGACGGCGGCATGGGTCGGCGTTTTGCACGCAAGTGAAACGCGTGAGTTTTACGCGGTGACAGGCTTGCGCGCGGCGCCCGACCGTTTGCGTATGCGCCTGCTCGATCGCCGGCTCTGCGACGCGATGGGTGGCCTGTCCGACATCGAAGCGCCGGCCGAGGAATTCATCGGCTTGAAGCTGCCCGCGCGGCAGGTGCTGATCGTGGAAAACCTGGTCACCGGGCTTGCCTGCGAAACCTTGCCGGGCACGGTGGTGTTCATGCGCCGCGGCTATGCGGTGGACGCGTTGGCGAAATTGCCTTGGCTCGCGCAACTGCCTGTGTATTACTGGGGCGATATCGATACGCACGGGCTGGCCATTCTCAGCCGCTTGCGCGGTTATCTGCCGCGAACGCAATCGCTGATGATGGACGAGGCGACCTTGCTTGCGTTCAGAGCCTTGTGGGGCAGGGAAGAGAAGCCCGCCGCGCCGGAACTGGCGCATCTCACGGCAGCGGAGCAACGGCTATATCGCGCACTGCGTGAAGGCGAGTACAGGCAGGTGCGCTTGGAGCAGGAGCGCATCGCCTGGAACGTGGCCTGGCAACATGTGACAAGCGCCATGTCCGGGTAGGTTGTAGGCTGGGGTGCGAACCCCAGCGTCGTCATGCGTGGCAAGCGGGGTGTTGGGGTTTGCACCCCAACCTACGTAGGCTTGCGCAAGGAAAACACCACCTGCGAAGCATGCAAACAGGCCATCAATCGTTCATGATGTGCTGTCCTCCTGCCGGAGCTGCGCATGTCCGATCGTCGCCAATTCATCAAAGCCTCCCTGCTGGCTACTTCCGCGCTGGCGTTGCCGCGCCTTTCCCGTTCCAGTGCAACGCTTGCCGGATTCGTGCCGGGCAATGTCGGCGCGCGCGTGGTTTCCACCTGGGATTTCGGCGTGCCCGCCAACCAGGCGGCGTGGGCGATCCTGGGCAAGGGCGGCAAGCCGCTGGATGCGGTGGAGAAGGGCGTGATGGTGCCCGAGTCGGATCTCAACAATCACAGCGTGGGGCGCGCGGGCTATCCCGACCGGGACGGCCACGTGACGCTGGACGCCAGCATCATGGACGGCGATGGCCGCTGCGGTGCGGTGGCGGCGCTGGAACATATCGGCCATCCGATCAACGTGGCGCGCAAGGTGATGGAGAACACGCCGCACGTGCTGCTGGTCGGCGATGGTGCCTTGGAATTTGCCTTGCAGCAGGGCTTCAAGAAGGAAGAGCTGCTCACGCCCGAATCGGAAAAGGCCTGGCATGAATGGTTGAAGCAGGCCAAGTACAAGCCGGTCGCCAACAGCGAAAACCTCGATTACCACCGCAGCCTGGGCCTGCCGGGCGGCAAGCACAACCACGACACCATCGGCATGCTGGCGGTGGACGCCAATGGCCATCTCGCCGGTGCGTGCACCACCAGCGGCATGGCGTGGAAGCTGCACGGCCGCGTCGGCGACAGCCCGATCATCGGTGCAGGTTTGTACGTCGACAATGAAGTGGGCGGCGCCACGTCCACCGGCGTGGGCGAGGAAGTGATCCGCACCGCCGGCAGCTTCCTGGTGGTGGAATTGATGCGCCAGGGACGCAGTCCGCAGCAAGCCTGCGAAGAGGCGGTAAGGCGGATCGTGAAGAAACGCCCGGATGCGGCGAAGGAATTGCAGGTAGGCTTTCTTGCCTTGCGGCGCGATGGCGAATGCGGCGCCTTCGCGATCCAGAAAGGTTTCACCTATGCGGTGTGCGACGCGCAACAGCAGGATCGCCTGCTCGCCTCGCCCAGCGTTTACCAGACGACGTATTCCTGATGGCACGACAACCCTTGCTTGAAATCGCCGCCGGCTCGCTCGCGTCGGCGCTTGCCGCGCAGGAAGGCGGCGCCGATCGCGTGGAACTGTGCGGGAGCCTGGCCGAAGGCGGCATCACGCCGTCGTACGGCACGCTGGCGCTGGTGCGCGATCGTGTACGTATTCCGGTATACGTGCTGATCCGCCCGCGCGGCGGCGATTTTCTCTATGGCGACGCCGAGTTCGAGATCATGCAGCGCGACGTGGAAACCTGCGTGCGCGTGGGCCTGGATGGCGTGGTGATCGGCGCGCTGGATGCCGACGGTCATGTCGATGCGCGATGCCGCGAACTGGTGAAGGCGGCCGGCAAGCTGGGCGTGACGTTCCATCGCGCGATCGACGCCAGCGCGAATCTGAGCCGTTCGCTGGAAACCATCATTGCCTTGGGCTGCGAGCGCGTGCTCACTTCGGGCGGCGCTGCCAACGCGTTGGCCGGGGCTTCGGTGATCGCCGGGCTGGCCAAACAGGCCGGCGAGCGGATCGTGGTGATGGCGGGGGCAGGGATCCGCTCGGCCAATCTGGCGGAAGTGGCGAAGCTGACGCAGGCGCACGATTTCCACGGCTCGGCGCGAGCGGTGCTGCGTTCGGCGATGCGCTATCTCAATCCGGCCCTGCTGGACCTGGCGCCGGATATCGAGCAGAGCAGTGTGGACGAGGTACGGGCGATGAAGGAGCAGCTGAAGGTTTTCTCCCTCTCCCCTTCGGGGAGAGGGTTGGGGTGAGGGGCCAAGGCTTGCCTTGAGCTCCATTAGAGCGACTCTTCAATAAGACGACGCCGCAAGATTGCCCCCCTCACCCCAACCCTCTCCCCAAAGGGGAGAGGGGGCGTAATGAAAGAAATCCAACAAAAAAGCCGGCGTTTCCGCCGGCTTTTTCATTACCAACCCTTGCGCTGACCCTTAGGCCAGCTCGTGGATCTTGGCGTTCAGGCGGCTCTTGTGGCGAGCGGCCTTGTTCTTGTGGATCAGGCCGCGGGCGGCGTAGCGATCCATCACCGGCTGGGCGGCGGCAAAGGCTTCCACGGCGGCAGCCTTGTCCTTGGCCTCGATGGCCTTGACGACCTTGCGCAGGGCGCTGCGGACCATGGAACGGGCGCTGACGTTGCGCAGGCGGCGCTGCTCGGACTGGCGCGCGCGCTTCTTCGCGGACTTGATGTTTGCCAAGGTAGAACTCCGGAATGAATACTGGGGCTGGAAAAAGGCGGCAATTATGGCGTCAATTTGCCGGTGGGTCAAGTGGTTGGGGTATCCCTTCTCCCCTCAGGAAGAAGGCGGCCGTAGGCCGGATCAGGGCCAGCCTACGGCACTGGCTGCAGCAAAGCTCGCTTCCATAGTTGCTATCCCGCAAGATTCGCCCCTCACCCCGACCCTCTCCCCGCAGGGGAGAGGGGGAAGAACCTGAGGAAACCACTGGCGCATGAAATCCCCCAGCATGTTACGCGGGCTGCTCTCCTTCAGCAGCATGACCATGGTGTCGCGTGTGCTGGGGCTGCTCAGGGATATTTCGATCAGCCATGTATTCGGCGCCAACGTGGCGACCGATGCGTTCTGGGTAGCGTTCCGCATTCCCAATTTCATGCGCCGCATGCTCGCGGAGGGTTCGTTCTCCACCGCCTTCGTACCGGTATTCATGGAGGTGAAGGAGAAGGGCACGCATGCGGAGCTGAAGGAGTTGATGTCGCGCGTGGCCGGCACGCTCGGTGGCCTATTGCTGGTGGTGGCGGCATTGTGCGTGTGGTTCGCGCCGCAAGTAACGGTGGTGTTCACACCGGGCGCGGTGGACGAACCGCACAAGTTCGCGCTGACGACCGAACTGCTGCGGCTGACTTTTCCGTTTCTGCTGTTCGTGTCGCTGACCGCACTGGCAGGTGGGGCGCTCAACAGTTTTCATCGCTTCGGCCTGCCGGCGCTGACGCCGGTGATCCTCAACCTGTGCATGATCGCCGGCGCCTGGTGGTTGTCGCGGCGGCTGCAGACGCCGATCCTGGCGCTGGGCTGGGCGGTGCTTGCCGCGGGTGTGCTGCAGGTGCTGTTCCAGTTGCCGGCCTTGCGCCAGCTCGATCTGCTGGCGTGGCCGCGCTGGGGTTGGCGCCATCCGCAGGTGCAGCGGATCATGCGGCAGATGCTGCCGACGCTGTTCGGCTCGTCGGTATCGCAGATCAACCTGTTGTTCGACACGGTGATTGCGTCGCTGCTGATTTCCGGTTCGCAGACCTGGTTGTCGCAGGCCGATCGTTTCCTCGAGTTGCCGCTGGGCGTGTTCGGCGTGGCGCTGGGCACGGTGATATTGCCCTCGCTGTCGCGCCATCACGTGACGACCGATCACGAAGGGTTCTCCAAGGCGCTGGACTGGGGCCTGCGCACCACGCTGCTGATCGCGGTGCCGGCGATGTTCGGCTTGATGCTGCTGGCGCAGCCGCTGGTCGCCACCTTGTTCCAGAACGGCCAGTTCCGGCCGTTCGATACGCGCATGGCGACCTTGTCGGTGACGGCGCTGAGTTTCGGCGTGCCGGCGTATGCGCTGGTCAAGGTGCTGCTGCCGGCGTTCTACGCGCGCAAGGACACGCGCACGCCGGTGCGCGCCGGCGTGGCGGCGTTGCTGTCCAACATGTTGCTCAACGGCGTGTTCCTGCTCTCGCTCTATGCTTGGTGGGCGCCATCCACATTGAAGGCGGAGCCCCTGCTCGTTGGCCTGTCGAAAGTGCCAGGCCTGCATCTTGCGCTGGGCATGGCCAGCGCGGTGGCCAGCTATATCAACCTTGCCCTGTTGTGGCGCTGGCTGCGGCGGGCGGATATCTATCAGCGGCAGCCGGGGTGGGGGCGTCATTTGACGCGGCTGGCGCTGGCCTGTGCGGCGATGGTGGCGTTGTTGCTGCTGGGGCGCTGGTATTGGCCGGACTGGACGCAGTTGCAGACGTTCGGGCGCATCTGGCGGTTGGCGCTGCTGGTTGGCGCTGGCGGCGCGGTCTATGTTGTCGTGCTGTTCGCTGCGGGATTTCGGCTGCGTGATTTGCAGCACGGGGAATAGGGAATAGCAAGAGCGGGATGCGGCGCGTCGCGGGTACCCACTTTTTTCCATTCCCTATTCCCTCAATCCCTATTCCCTTTCGCCAGTTAAGCGACGGATAGACGGATCGTGCAGCCGAGGGTATCCCTTATACTCGCCCGCATGATGAAACTGTCCCGGGACGTCGCGGGGCCGTGCCTGGCCCCCGGCGGCAGTGTGGTTGCGGTCGGCGCTTTCGATGGCCTGCACCGCGGCCATCAAGCCTTGCTCAGCGAAGTGCGCCAGCGTGCGCAGGCGCTCGGCTGCACGCCGGTCGTGGTGAGTTTCGAGCCGCTGCCGCGTGCGTATTTCTCGAAGGAACCGGTGCCGCGCCTGTCCAGCGTGCGTGAAAAGCTGCTGGGCTTTTCCGCCGCCGGCATGGGCCGCACCTTGCTGCTGCGTTTCAACCAGGCGCTGACTGCGATGTCGCCCGAAGACTTCGTGCAGCGCGTGTTGATCGAACGGCTGCGCGCGCGTGAAGTCTGGGTGGGAGCGGATTTCCGCTTCGGCCACAAGCGTGCCGGCGACGTGGCGTTGCTTGAGCGCATGGGCCGGCAACATGGCTTCAGCGCGCGCACGATGCCCGCGGTGCTGCTGGAGGGCGAGCGCGTCTCGGCCAGCCGCGTGCGCGCCTTGTTGGCGGCCGGCAATTTCGGTGCGGTCACGCCATTGCTGGGGCGGCCGTTCGTGATCGAGGGCAAGGTGGAATACGGCAACCAGCTCGGGCGCGACCTGGGCTACCCCACCGCCAACATCCACCTGCGCGACCGCGTGACCCCGGTGCACGGCATCTTCGCGGTGCGCGTGGGCCTGGGCGAGGGCGAATGCAGCTGGCCGGGCGTGGCCAGCCTGGGCACGCGGCCCACCGTCAACGAGGTGGCCGAGCCCCTGCTGGAAGTGCATCTGTTCGACTTCGAGGGCGATCTCTATGGCCAGCGCATGGCGGTGGAGTTCGTGGCCAAGCTGCGCGAGGAGATGAAATTCGACGGCCTCGACGCATTGAAGCAGCAAATGCGGCATGATGAGCGTTCCGCCCGGGAGATCCTAGGGATGAACCCGGCATTGATCGACGCGAGCAAGGCCGCATCATGAGCAATATGTCCAGCACGCACACCCCGCCGCCGACCCTGGCCGCGACGATCATTATTATTTGAAGCACCCGCCGAAGCGCGTGCGCTTGCCGCCGCGCGCGGCGGGCAGATAGCACGGCTTCGGTTCCCCTGCGGCATCGAAGCGGAACCACCGTAACCACACGGCACCCGAGCGATGACCCAGGATTACAAAAGCACCATCAACCTGCCGCAGACCCCCTTCCCGATGCGCGGCGACCTGCCCAAGCGCGAACCGGGCTGGCTGGCCGAATGGGAAAAGGTGGATCGTTACGCGCAGATCCAGGCCAAGACCCATGGCCGCCCACTGTTCGTGCTGCACGACGGCCCGCCGTACGCGAACGGCAGCATCCACCTAGGCCACGCGATCAACAAGATCCTCAAGGACGTCGTGGTCAAGTCCAAGCTGCTGGCGGGCTACCACGCGCCCTACGTGCCGGGCTGGGACTGCCACGGCATGCCGATCGAAATCCAGATCGAAAAACAGTTCGGCAAGAACCTGCCCACCAGCGAGGTGATGAGCAAGGCGCGCGCCTATGCCAGCGAGCAGATCGCCAAGCAGAAGGGTGATTTCAAGCGCCTGGGCGTGCTGGGCGAATGGGATCGTCCCTACCTCACCATGGCGCCGCAGAACGAAGCGGGCGAAATCCGCGCGCTGGCCGAGCTGCTGCGCAAGGGTTACATCTATCGCGGCCTGAAGCCGGTCAACTGGTGCTTCGACTGCGGCTCGGCGCTGGCCGAAGCGGAAGTGGAATACGAAGACAAGACCGATATCGCCATCGACGTCGGCTTCGCGTTCGACGATCCGGCGGCGGTGGCGAAAGCATTCGGCCTGGAAAAGCTGCCCAAGCCGAACGGCCAGCTGGTGATCTGGACCACCACGCCCTGGACCATTCCCGCCAACCAGGCGCTCAACCTGCATCCGGAATTCAGCTACAGCCTGGTCGATACGCCGAAGGGCCTGCTGATCCTGGCCACCGATCGCGTCGAAGAATGCTTGAAGACATACGGTGTCGAAGGGCACATCGTGGCTTCCGTGGAAGGCCACGAACTGGGCGACCTGAAATTCCGCCATCCGCTGTATGCGGTCGATCCCGGCTATGCGCGCCTGGCGCCGATCTATTTCGCCGACTACGTGACGCTCGACAGCGGCACCGGCATCGTGCACTCCGCGCCCGCCTACGGCGTGGAAGACTTCCAGTCGTGCAAGGCCTACGGCATGAAGGATGCCGACATCCTGAACCCGGTGATGGGCAACGGCGTCTACGCCTCGTGGCTGCCGCTGTTCGGCGGCATGTTCCTGTGGAAGGCCAATCCCAAGATCGTCGAGGCGCTGGACCAGGCCGGTTCGCTGCTGCACCAGAACAAGTACGCGCACAGCTACATGCATTGCTGGCGCCACAAGTCGCCGATCATCTATCGCGCCACCTCGCAGTGGTTCGCCGGTATGGACCTTACGCCGAAAGATGGCGGCAAGACCTTGCGCGAAACCGCGCTGGAAGGCGTGGAAGCCACGCAGTTCTTTCCGGCGTGGGGCAAGCAGCGCCTGCACAACATGATCGCCGATCGCCCGGATTGGACGCTCTCGCGCCAGCGCCAGTGGGGCGTGCCGATGGCGTTCTTCGTGCATCGCGAAACCGGCGAGCTGCATCCGCGCACGCCGGAGCTGCTGGAAGAAGTGGCCAAGCGCGTCGAACAGCACGGCATCGAAGCGTGGCAAAGCCTCGATCCGGCGGAACTCTTGGGCGCCGATGCCGAGCACTACGAAAAGAACCGCGACACGCTGGACGTGTGGTTCGATTCGGGCACCACGCACTGGCACGTGCTGCGCGGCTCGCACGCCGACGTGCAGGGTTTTCCGGCCGATCTTTATCTGGAAGGCTCCGACCAGCATCGCGGCTGGTTCCATTCCTCGCTGCTCACCGCGGCGATGCTCGACGGCAGGCCGCCGTACAAGCAGTTGCTGACGCACGGCTTCACCGTCGATGCGCAGGGCCGCAAGATGTCCAAGTCGCTGGGCAACGGCATCGAGCCGCAGGACATCATGAATCGCCTGGGCGCGGACATCCTGCGCCTGTGGGTGGCGTCCACCGATTACCGCTACGAGATGTCCTTGTCCGAGGAAATCCTCAAGCGCGTGTCGGACATGTATCGCCGCATCCGCAACACCGCGCGCTTCCTGCTCGGCAATCTGGACGGCTTCGATCCGGCCAAGCACCTGGTGCCGGTGGAGCAGAGCCTGCTGCTCGACCAGTGGGCGGTGGGGCAGGCGTACGAGTTGCAGCAGGCGGTCGTCGCGGCGTACGAGCGCTACGATTTCCCCGAGATCGTGCAGCGCGTGCAGAACTTCTGCACCACCGAGATGGGCGCGCTGTACCTGGACATCACCAAGGACCGCCTGTACACCATGCCGACCGAAAGCCTCGGCCGGCGCAGTGCGCAGAGCGCGATGTATCGCATCCTGGAAGCGCTGGTGCGCTGGCTCGCGCCGGTGTTGAGTTTCACTGCGGAAGAAATCTGGCAGCACATGCCGGGTGAGCGCGGCCAAAGCGTGCTGTTCGAAACCTGGTACGACGGCTTGCAGAACACGCAAGGCTCGCCGGAGCAGCGTCGCTACTGGGCCGATCTGCTGGCGATGCGCGATACCGCATCGCGCGTGCTGGAAGACATGCGCAAGGCGGAAAAGATCGGCGCGGCGCTGGAAGCGAAGCTGGTGCTGCACGCCGATCCGGCCACGACCGAGCGCTATGCATCCACCGCCGATGAGCTGCGCTTCTTCTTCATCACCTCCGAGCTGGGCTTTGCGCCATTGCAGCCGCGTCCTGCCGATGCGGTGGCGTTGCAGTTCGAAGGGGGCGGCGAGGTGCATGTGTCGGCGGGCGTCAGCGATGCGGCCAAGTGCGTGCGCTGCTGGCATCGGCGCGAGGATGTGGGCAGCAATCCTGCTCATCCGGAGCTGTGCGGTCGTTGCGTGAGCAATGTGGAAGGGCCGGGCGAAGATCGCCGCTGGTTCTGACCTTGCATGATGCGAACCCCTCTCCCCTCCGGGGAGAGGGCAGGCGGGGGGCCAAGGCTTGCCTTGACCTGCAGCAGGCGTAGGTTGGGGTGCATACCCCAACGAACCACATCCATTGCCACGGCGATCGGCATCGCGATGTTGGGGTTCGCACCCCGACCTACGTGCTCCGATTTTCATCAACGCAAGATGGTCACTCTCCTTGGCGGGGGAGAAAGAAAAGAAGGAGCATTCATGCACCCCAAACCCAACGCACTCTCCTGGCTGTCGCTCTCCGCACTGCTGATCGTGCTCGACCAGCTCACCAAATGGTGGGCGCTCACCGCGCTGCAGCCGCCAGGCATGCCGCACCCGGTGATTTCCGGCTTCCTCAACTGGAACCTCGCCTTCAACACCGGTGCCGCCTTCAATTTCCTGGCGCAGGGCAGCGGCTGGCAGCGCTGGTTCTTCGTAGGGCTGGCGGTGGTGATCAGTGCAGCGCTGCTGGTATGGCTGACACGCACGCCGCGGCGCGAATGGCGCACGGCGGTGCCGCTGTCGCTGGTGATCGGCGGGGCGCTGGGCAACCTGATCGATCGCCTGCATGCCGCGCAGGTCACCGACTTCATCCAGGTGTACTACCACGACTGGTACTACCCCACCTTCAACGTGGCTGACTGCGGTATCTCGGTGGGCGCGGTGCTGCTGATCCTGTTCGGGCTGCGCTCGGGTCAAGCCCGATAGGCCCCGGCAAAGTGACCCATTCGGTCGCTGCCGGGCTGCGGCACATGTGATTTACGTCACATGAGGTGCCCGCGCTTCGCTCGCGAGTGCGGCCCGTAGCTACCTTAATTGCTCATACAACAAGCGGTTGAAAGGCGCATTTGCCCGTTCTGTGCGTCTTTTGCGCACGCCGCCCAAGTTGCGGGCGACCCCGGCCTCGTGGCCCGATTCTTGCGTTATTTCCCATGCAACAAGGGCGTTCGACGGAGCAGGGGGTAGCGCTTCACCGAACTGGTTGATGGTTACGTCAGACGCGAGGAGCGGCACTGGCGATGGGGAAGTGCGCGCAAAAAATGAAGGTGAAGACGGCCACGCTGCGGCGTGCGACGTTGGCGATGGTGATCACGCTGACCCTGTGCGCGACCTGCAAGGCGGAAGGCGCCCTCGATCACGACGCCCTGCTGACCCAGGCCCGCACCGAGCGCGCGGCGGGGCATCGGGTGGAAGCCCTGGCGCATTGCCAGGAAGTATTGGCGCACTGGCCGGACGATCGCGACGCGCAGTTGCTTGCCATCCGTCTGCTGTCGGAATTGGGCGGCGCCGCGCGCGCCAGGGAACTGGCCGCGAAACTTGCCCCGCCGCTCGCCGCGGCCGAACGCGAACAACTGCAGGCCGACTACGCCTCGCACGAAGTGCGCTGGGCCAGGGGTGTGCCGGCCGATGCCGCGCATCCTTATGCGGACAATGACAGGGCGATCGCCGATATCCAGCACATCGCGGATGATTCCGCCGCGCCGGCGGATGTGCGCCAGCGCGCGCAACGGGATGCGCTGGTTGCGCTCGATCAGGGCGATCGCGCGCAGCAGGCCGCCGCCGCTTACGCACAACTGAAACAGCAAGGCGTGCACCTGCCGGCCTATGCGGAGCGCGCCGCGGCGGATGCGTTGATGCAGCAACATCAGCCGCGCGAAGCCATTGCGCTGTACGAAGACAGCATCAAGCAGGATCCAGGCCCCTACGCACCGGGCGAGGTCGATCCGCGTATCAGCCTGGCATCGGCCTATTTCGATGCGGGACGCACGCGCGAATCGCTCGCCATGGTCGACAAGCTGGCCGCGGACGAGCCGCGTTGGCTGCGTACGCCCGGCGTCCGTGGCGCCAGGCAGAATGCGCGCAAGGTCGACGCCGACAGCACCGCCATCCAGTTGCACGCAGACGCCGGTCAACTGCAGGGCGCGTACCAGCAACTGGTTGCCATGTGCGCCGAAGCACCCGGCAACGTGGAACTGCGCAGGCAATTGGCGATGGCCGAACTCGCGCGCGGCTGGCCGCATCGCGCCGCGCAAACCTTGAAGATCGCTGCCACGCTGGAAGACGAGCACGACGCCTCCGCCAATCTCGACGACGCCGACGTGGCCAACGCCATGCACGACTACGCCGCCACGCAGGCGGCGCTGGACCGCGCGCAACAGCAGGCCGGACGCAGCGGCCGTGTACAGGATGCGTTGGCGGCATGGGATCGCCAGCGCGGCTGGCAGTTCGATCTCACGCACGACAACGGTTGGGGCAGCAGCCCGGACTACGGCGATCGTGACCAGGAAACCGAAGCGACCCTGGCCAGCCCATTGCTCGGCGATCATTGGCGCATCGTTGCGCTGGCGCGCGCGGCATCGGCCGCGTTGCCGGAAGGCCCTGTGGCGAGAAACCGCGCCGGCCTCGGTATTCGTGGCTATCTGCCGGATGTGTCGTTCTATCTGCAAGCACTGCCTGCGGTGGATCACTACGTGCGTCGCACGGACGTGGAAGCCGGCGTCAACTGGACGATCAACGATCATTGGTCGGTGGCGGCCGATTGGGCCAGCGCCGGCGCGGACGTGCCGCTGCGCGCGGAGCGCTACGGCATCACCGGCAAGACCTTCAGCAGCGCCGTGCAGTGGCGCGCCAGTGAACTGACCTCTGCGCGCCTGGCGCTGTACCGCGACCGCTTCAGCGACGGCAACCTGCGCAAGGGCTGGTTGGGCGACTTCGTGCAGCGCCTGCACGCTGCGCCGAACCTCACGCTGGATGGCGGCGTGGAAATCGGCGGTTCGACCAACAGCGAAACCGGCCGGCCGTATTTCAATCCGTCCTGGGATCGTTCCTATGCGCTCACCAGCGCATTGCAGAACGTGATTTATCAATATGACGACCGCGCCTGGAGCGAACGCTTCGACGTCGCCGCCGGCCGCTATGCCGAACGCCACTACGCCACCGGCTGGATGGCCAGTGCGCGCTACGGGCAAATCTTCCAGGTACACGCCGGCCTGCGTTTGGGCTGGGGCGTGAGCTGGCGCTGGCAACCCTACGACGGCCGGCACGAATCGCGGGTCGTGTTCGACGTGTCCTTGCATTGGGGAGAGTAGCCATGCGCCCGATCCTGCTCGCCCTGGTTCTTCTGATGATGGCGCAGCTGGCTTGCGCCAATGAATTCGTGCCCGATTCATCCGGCCTGATCGTGCTCGCCTATCACAACGTGCGCGACGACGTCGGCCTGCAGGGCGACCGCGATCCGGACGCGACCAGCACCGATCACCTGATCGCGCATTTCGATTGGCTGAAGGCCAACGGCTATCGCGTGGTCAGCCTGGACGACGTGATCAAGGCGCGGCAGGGCGGTGCGCCGCTGCCGCCGCATGCGGTGCTGCTGACCTTCGATGACGGTCTGGAAAGTTTCTACACGCGCGTGTACCCGCTGCTGCGCGCCTACGATTATCCGGCGGTGTCGGCGCTGGTCGGTTCGTGGATGGACATGCCGGCCGGCAAGCAGATGCCCTACAACGGCGGCCCGTGCACACGCGATTGCTTCCTCACCTGGGATCAGGTGAGCGAGATGCAGCATTCCGGCCTGGTGGCCTTCGCCTCGCATACCTGGGACATGCATACCGGCATACCGGCCAATCCGCAGAGCAACCAGCTGCCGGCCGTGGCCAGCCTGCGCTACGACACGCACACGGCGCGGTATGAAAGCGAAGTGGCATATACGGAACGCCTGCGCCAGGATCTGCACCATAGCGCCGACGAAATCGAACACGCGACCGGCCAGCGTCCGCGCGCCATCGTCTGGCCCTACGGCGCCTACAACCAGCGCGCGCTGCAAGTGGCGGCGAGCGAAGGCATGGGCGTTTCCTTCAGCCTCGACGACGCCATTCCCGCCTCGCCGGACGATCATACGCTGCCGCGCTTGCTGGTGAGCGGCAACATCAGCGCCAACCGGCTTGGCTGGCTGATTCGCCATCGCTCGCGCGTCGAGCCGGTGCGTGCCGTGCAGGTGGATCTGGATTACATCTACGATCCCGATCCGGCGCAGCAGGAGAAGAATCTCTCGCGCCTGCTCGATCGCATCAAGCGCATGCATCCGAACCAGGTGTGGCTGCAAGCCTATGCCGATCCGAATGGCGATGGCGTGGCCGAAGCGGTGTATTTCCCCAATCGCCACCTGCCGATGCGCGCGGATCTCTACTCGCGCGTGGCCTGGCAGCTGCGCACGCGCGCGCAAGTACGCGTGTACGCATGGATGCCGGTGCTGGCGTTCCGTTTTCCCGATGCGCCGGAGCTGCCCTCACTGGCCGGCGAGCCGAAGCCGGGTGGCGATCATTACCGCCTGGCGCCGTGGGATCCGCGTGTGCGGCAGTGGATCGGCGACATGTATGAGGACCTCGCCATGCACGGCGACATGGCGGGCCTGCTGTTCTCCGACGATGCGTACCTTCGCGACACGGATCGGCTTGGGTCCTGGTCCAGCAAGTCACCGGCGCAGCGCACCGCCGCGCTGATCGACTTCACGCATGAGCTTACCGCGCGCGTGCGACGCTGGCGGCCATCGGTAAAGATCGCGCGCAACATTTACGCGCGCGCGATCCTGGATCCGTCATCCGAAGCCTGGTTTGCGCAAAGCCTGCCTGCCTTCCTTGCCGGCTATGACATCACCGCGGTGATGGCGATGCCGCAGCTGGACAAGCAAGCAGACAGCGACGACTGGTACCGCACGCTGCTGGCGCGCGTGACGGCTGCCGGCCCGCAAGCGCTGGACCGCACCGTGTTCGAGCTGGCGACGCACGATTGGCGCACCGGCCAGCCGATCGCCGGCAAAGACATCGACGCGCGCGTCCAACTGCTGCAACTGCAAGGCGTGCGTCACCTGGGCTACTACCCGGACGATTTCATTCACGATCACCCGCAGCTCGAAGCGGTCCGTCCGGCGATCTCCATTGCCGATTATCCCTATCCGGAGCGATAACGATGATCAGTCACGCGCTCCATGCCTTGCTCGAATTCGCGTTCTTCTATCCGCTGGCGATGTCGCTGATCTGGATGAGCGGCGGGTTGATCTACTTCTTCCGCTGGGAACGTCGCGAGCCCTCGCGCGTAAAACCCCCGGCGCTGCCGTCCTATCCATTGGTGTCGCTGATCGTGCCTTGCCACAACGAAAGCGAGCACGTGCGCGAAACGCTGATGCAGCTGGCGAAGCAGACCTATCCGTGCTTCGAGATCATCGCGGTGAACGACGGTTCCACCGACGATACCGGCGCACAGCTCGATCAGTTGATGAAGGAAATACCCGAACTGCGCGTGCTGCACCTGGCGACCAACCGCGGCAAGGCGACCGGCCTGCGCGCGGCGGCGCTCGCCGCCAAGGGCGATTACCTGGTTTGCATCGATGGCGATGCTTTGCTCGACAGCTATGCCACGCACTGGCTGGTGATGCACATGCTGGAAAGCCCGCGCGTGGGCGCGGTCACCGGCAATCCGCGCATCCGCAACCGCTCCACCTTGCTTGGCCGTCTGCAGGTGGGCGAGTTTTCCTCCATCATCGGCCTGATCAAGCGTGCGCAGCGCGTGTACGGGCGCATCTTCACGGTGTCGGGCGTGATCTCGGCGTTCCGCAAAAGCGCCTTGCACGACGTCGGCTACTGGAACACCGACATGGTGACCGAGGACATCGACGTGAGCTGGCGCCTGCAGATGCGGCATTGGGAAATTCGCTACGAACCCAACGCGCTGTGCTGGATATTGATGCCCGAAACGCTGCGCGGCCTGTGGAGGCAGCGCCTGCGCTGGGCGCAGGGCGGTACCGAAGTGTTGCTGCGCTATGGCCTGAAGCTGTTGCACTGGCGCCAGCGGCGCATGTGGATGGTGGCGCTGGAATACCTGGTGAGCCTGGTGTGGTCGTTCGACATGGCTACCATCGTGCTGCTGTGGCTGGCCGGCCTGGTGATCACGCTTCCGCCTTCGCTGCACGTACCGACCTTCATCCCGCAGTGGAACGGCGTGGTGCTCGGCATGATCTGCATGCTGCAGTTCCTGATCAGCCTGCTGATCGATCGCCGCTACGAAACCGGCGTCGGCCGCAACTACTACTGGATGATCTGGTATCCGCTGGTCTATTGGATGCTGACCACCGCCACCTCCATCGTCGCCTTGCCCAAGGCCCTTCTGAAGCGCCGCGGCACCTTGGCGATCTGGACCAGTCCTGACAGGGGAATACGATGAAAGCCGAATTCATCATCAACCGACCGCACCGCCAGGCACCGCTGCAACGCACCGTGTTCACCCTCATCACGATGGTGGCATGGACGCTGTGGATATCGCTGTGGCTACCCGTGCTGACCATGATTGCCTGGCTTCTCGGCGTGGAAGACGCCTTCCAGCAACTGGGCCTGATGCATCCGCTGCACGCGGCGAACGACTTGAGCATCGTGCTCTGTGTAGCGATCGTCTGCGTGCTGATGATGGGCTCGTGGTCGCAATACAACCGCGTGCGCTTCGCCGGCAAGCAGCGCCGCCGCGGCAATCGCAGCGTGGACATCACCGAGATGGCTCCGGCATTGGCGGCGTCCGTGGAAACGGCGCAACGCCTGCGTGCGGGGAAGCGCTCGGTGGTGCACTTCGCGCAGGACGGATGGATGTTTCTCGACGCGGGCGTTCACTCGGATTGAGCGAGCCCTGGTTGACCGGCGGTTTCGACATCCGCCGACGAATCGACAAGCTGCTATCACTCGAAAAGGGGAAGAGGATATGAAGCTGACTTTAGCTGCGCTGTTGCTGGCCGCATGCGGCGTCTGCTCGGCGATGCCCGCGCAGGCCGACGACGATGGAGTGGTTTACGGAGCGGGCAATCAATCCTGCGGCAAATGGGTGGAAGCAAGACGAGCGGGAGATTTCTTCAACTACGCTCCCCTCGTTGACTGGACGCAAGGCTTCATCACCGCCGCCAGCATGGCGGGCTTGCGGCTCAAGCAGGCTAACGGAGCCGACGTAAGAGGCTTCCTCGACGAATACTGCGAGCGCAATCCGGGCGAAAAGATCAATGACGCTGCGTACCATCTGACGATGGCGTTGCGGTACTGATTGCAAAACAAAAAAGCCAAGGCTGTTCGAGGCCTTGGCTTTTTTCAATTTGGTACCGGTGATAGGACTCGAACCTACACTCTGTCGCCAGAAGCGGATTTTGAGTCCGCCGCGTCTACCATTCCGCCACACCGGCAAGTGCGAACGCCTATTATGCCGGTTTCAATTGACCGGGTCGAGACTCAGCTTGCGGTCCTGGCGCTGGTAGCAGCGGTCGCCGTCGGCGGGCTGGAACACGGCGCAGTGGGTCATGTTGCCGGAGTAGATGTGCAGGCTCACAGCGACCTTGTCGTCGCTGGGGTTGCGGATGGTGTGGTATTCGTGTGGTGGGATCAGGCTGCCGGCGGAGCCGGGGCCGGCCTGGATCGAGCCTACGGGCTGGAAGCGGTACAGCCCGTCCTGGCCGGCGGCGGCGGGCAACTGCTCGTACTGCACTACTTCCAGCGCGCCGCTCCAGACACCTTCCACGCACCACATGCCGCAGTGGTCATGGATGGGCGTGCCCTGGCCGGGGCCCCAGGTCATGGCCACCACGCAGTAGCCGTATTCGTCGCTGTGGTACAGCTCGCGGCGGGCGTAGCGGTCTTGGGCGGTTTCGAACACGCAGTCCGGCAGCCGGATTTCCTGGCCCTGAATCAGCTTGCACAAGCTGTTGCGCAGGCTGTCGGTGATGGCGGGCGTGGAGCCCTTGGTGACGGCGGTGTCGATCGCCTGGATCAACTTGTCGCAGCCGGGGAATGGCGTGGTGAGCATCGAATGTCTCGGTGGATCTGCAAGGTTTGCCGCACCCCCTGGAGGCTGGCCGGTTGACGCCGAAACGACGCTTCTCTGCTAGCCTTCCCCAAGCGGCGCCCGAACTGGCCTGCAGGGGGAAACCATGGGTGTGATGGTGATTGTAGCGTACCGCCCGAAAGCGGGGTGCGCGGAGGAGCTGGAGGCTCTGGTTCGCGAGCACGTGCCGTGCTTGCGCGCGCTGGGCCTGGTGACGGACCGGCCGGCGCAGGCCATGCGCGGCCTGGATGGCATCATCGTCGAGGTGTTCGAGTGGAAGGAGGGCGCCATCGAGGACGCCCACAAAAGCTCGCGCGTGGTGGACCTGTGGGAGCGCTTCGCCGGCGCCTGCGATTACGTGCCGCTGCGCGAGCTGCCGGAGGCGGAGAAGATGTTCGCGGAGTTCAGGCCGCTCTAGAGTGCGTTGGGGTTTGCACCCCAACCTACGAGGTCTCGGTAGGTTGGGGTGCAAACCCCAACACTGTCAAAGACGGGCGAGAAATCCGCCAATCGCGCGACTGTAGTTCTCGATATCCACCAGGAACGCATCGTGGCCTTGTGGTGAATCCAGCGCCACGAATTCAACGTTGGCGCCAGCCGCACGCAGCCCTTCTGCGATCTGTTCCTGCTGCTCCAGCGGAAACAGGATGTCGGTGCTGACGCCGATCACCAGCGCCTGCTCGATGCGGATGCGTTTCAGACCTTCCAGCACGCTGCCGTTGCCGTATTCGGAAATGTCGAACCAGTCGCTGGCGCGCGACAGATACAGATAACTGTTGGGATCGAAGGTGCGCACGAAACGTCGCGCGTGGCCTTCCAGGTACGACTCCACCTGGAATTCAAAACCGAACGGCTGTTCTTCGCGCTGGTCGGCATCCAGCCGGATGCGCGCGAAGCGGCCGTTCCATTCCATCGCGGAGCGATAGGTGATCACGCCGAGCTTGCGCGCGATGCTCATGCCGATGTCCGGATAGCGCTCGTCGCCGTAATGGCCGCCATTCCAGTTCGGGTCGAGCCGGATCGCTTCGCGCTGCAGCGAGCGGATGGCGATCGCGAACGGCTGCGCCTGCGGCGCGGTGTCCACGCTGATGTGTGTACGCACGCTGCCGGGATGCAGCACCATGTAGCCCAACGCACTCATGCCGCCCATGGAACAGCCGATCAGGCAGCCGAGTTGATCGATGCCCAGGCTTTTGACCAGCGCGTGCGCGGCGTTGGCGACGTCTTCCAGGGAGAGATCGGGAAAATTCAGACGGTATGGTTCGCCGGTGGCCGGATCGATCGACGCCGGACAGGTGGAGCCCTTGTCGCTGCCCAGCGAATTTACGCAGATCACGAACCAGCGCGTCGTGTCGATCGCCTTGCCGGGGCCGAGCATGCCTTCCCACCAGCCGGGCGAGGGGTCTTCCGCGTTGGATGCCGCATGCGCGCTCGGCGACAGGCCGGTGAGGATCAACACCGCGTTGTCGCGTGCCGCATTCAGGCTGCCCCAGGTTTCATAGGCGACGTGCGCGCCATGCAATGCGCTGCCGCGTTTCATGGCGAACGGCGAGGGCAGGGGGAGATACTTGCGTGCATGGCTCATTGGCTAACGATCCTGCGTGACATGCTGATTCACTGTTCGGGTATAGCCAAAGTTGGGTGTTTTGTAGCGCGTATTAAAACTGGAATCGGGTCTGCGCAGGAATGACGCCGACGTCAATCAGGCATCACGAAAGCTCATATGACTATGCGATTCAGACCCAAGCGTAGCGGCCTCAATCATGCACCTTGTCGATAAGCACCTCCACGGCTGCCTTGCTGCCGACATCGATCACGCCGCTGTCGCCTTCCAGGTCGCCGCTTTGCGCGATGGCATTGCCGCTGTGGCTGACGCGCGCGCTCACCACCACGCGGGGCACCGAGGAAAGCTTCATCGACGGCACCATGCTCATGGCGTCGGTCAGGGTGACGCTGGCCGGTGCCTGCTTCAGCTGATCGGCGCTGAGCCGCGCCACCGCAAGCGGCACGGGCGGGCCATCCGGTGCGCGGGCATAGACGAACAGCGTATCGCCCTTGCCCAGCTTGGCATCGAGCTTCGGAGATAGCGCAACTTGCACGTGCAATTGAGCGCCTTGATCGGCAGCGGTCGCGACGCTCGAAGCGCTGGCTGGCGCACTGCCGGCGCGTGCGTCGGCCAGCGCGATCTGTTCGGCAACCGCTTGCGCGACATTGCTGCCCGGTTGCAGCAAGGGCTGCAGTTTGCGCCAAGTGGCCGCCGCTTCCGCAAAATGGCCGTGCTGGAAATCGCTGATGCCGAGCAGCCACAGCCCGCGCTGGTTGTCGGGCTCCAGCTTGATCGCGCGCTCGATGAGATCGCGCGCGCGGTCGCTGATGTGATGATCGTCGCGGGCCGCCGAATCGGCCTGGGCCCAGCCGACCAGGGCGGTGGTGTTGTCGGGGCTGAGCTTCAGTATCTGGCCATAGGCATCGCGGGCCTCCTGCAGTTGCTGCATTTCCATATCGGCCTGCGCGAGCAGCAGCCAGCCCTGGATGTCGTTCGGCTGCGCGGCCAGGTGCGCGCGCAATTCGTCCAGCGCCTTCTTGACATCGACCTCCTGCGGTACGCCATCCAGCGCGGCCGGCGTGCCCACTTGCCGGTACAGCAAGGCGGCGCCCACCGGAATCACCAATGCGATGCCCAGCATCAGTACGAACAAGCTGCGCGGCCGTCCGGTGTTTCGGCCATGCCGCAGCAGCGGCAGCAACAGCAGGACCAGGGCCACAGCGATCATCACTGCGGCGGCGATATAGAAAAGCGGTTTCACCAATCGTCCCCGTTGTCGGTCGGTGCGGCCGGCATGCCGGCGTGGCTGCGCTTGCGGATGGTGTTGACGACCACGACAGCGCCGGCGATCAGGATCAGCAGCGGGCCGAACCACAGCAGCCAGGTGCGATGGTTGACCGGTGGATCGTAAAGCACGAAATCGGAATAGCGTTCGACCAGGTATTGCTTGATCTGGGCGTCGCTCTTGCCTTGCTGCATCAACTCGAACACCTTGTGGCGCAGGTCGCGCGCGAAGTTGGCGTTGGAATCGGCGAGGTTTTCATCCTGGCAGACCAGGCAGCGCAGTTCGCCGGTGAGGTGCTGGAAGCGCAGTTCTTCGGCGTGGTCGCGGAAGGGGAGCGGGTCGATGGCTTGGGCGGATGCGGCGTTTGCCGCCATCGCCAGAGCTAGCGTAATAGCGAAAAACGCCACGCTTCTGCTTCCTCTCCCCCATCCTTGATTAAAAATGGGGGAGAGGGTTGGGGTGAGGGGCCAATCTTGCACAAGCCCTGCAAAACTGCGCAGGAGCTTATTTTTTAAAAGCCGCAAAATAGTGGCGATCATCGCGAGCGTGTCCCCTCACCCCAGCCCTCTCCCCGCAGGGGAGAGGGAGCAGTCCATGGCGCATTGGCAGAGATCATGGCGCCCCCTTCTGCAACGCCCCGATCGCCGGCTTCACCTGCTGCGCAATCACCTCCGGCGTCAGCGGGCCGATGTGCTTGTAGCGGATCACGCCCTGCGCATCGATCAGGAAGGTTTCCGGTGCGCCATATACGCCGAAGTCGATCGCGGTATGGCCGCTGGTGTCGGCGATCACCATGTCGTACGGATTGCCGTGCTGCGCCAACCATGCTTTGGCATCGCCGGAATCGTCCTTGTAGTTGTAGCCGATCAGCGGCACGCCGAGGTTTTTCGACTCGAGCATCAATACCGGATGTTCTTCGCCGCAGGCAATGCACCAGCTGGCGAACACGTTCACCAGGTAAACCTTGCCCAGCATCGACGCCTTGCTCACCGTCTGCGCGGGTTCGTCCAATGTTGGCAATGCGTAAGCGGGTGCGGGCTTGTTGATCAGCGGCGAGGGCACGGCGGTGGGATCGTGAGCGCTGTTCCACCAGATGCCGAAGCCGAGCAGTGCGGCCAGCAGCACGAACGCGAAGAATGGCAGCAGGCGACTCATGCCTGCGACTCCTTCAGCGTAACGGTGGACGGTTGTGCTGCTTCCACTTCACGCTTCAGGCGGAAGCGGCGATCGGCGGCGCTGACGAAGCCGCCCAGCATCATCAACAATCCACCGCCCCAGATCCAACGGATGAATGGTTTGGTGTAAAGGCGCAACGCCCATGCGCCTTCGACATGGTTCGGATCCATCGGCTCGCCCAGCGCGACATAGATATCGCGCGTGATGCCCGGATCGATCGCCGAGGTGGTCTGCACTTGTTCGCGCGCATACGTGCGTTTCTGCGGATGCATGACTGCTACGGGTGAACCGTTGCGCGTCACGGTGACGACGCCTTGTTCGGCCGTCCAGTTCGGACCGGTAGCTTCGGTGACACCATCGAAGCGGAATTCGTAGCCGCCAATCGCTGCCACTTGCCCTGGCGACAGGCGCACGTCGCGCGTGACGCTGAGCGATTCGGACAGCATTACGCCGATCAGGAAAATCGCGACGCCCACGTGCGCCAGCAGCATGCCCATCATTTCAGCGGGATAGCGGCGGCCAGCCGGCATTTCACGCCAGCGCTTGATCACGTACAGCGTCACGCCCACGCCCACCCATACCGCGCTGGCCACGCCGGCAATCGCCTTGAGCTGGCCTTGCACGAAAAACGCGGCAATAAGCGCACATGCCGCCGCTGCGACAACCACCCGAACAAGCACCTGCTTGAGCACGGGCAGCTCGCTCTTGCCCCAGCGCAAATAAGGGCCGAACGGCAACAGCAGCACCACCGGCAGCATCAACAACGGAAACATTAGTCCAAAGTAGGGTGGACCGACCGAGATCTTGCCCAGGTTCAACGCATCGCCCAGCAACGGGAACAGCGTACCGAGCAGCACCATCGCCGCCGCCACCGTGAACATCAGATTGCCGACCAGGATGGCGCTTTCGCGCGAGACCAGCGCAAACGCCTTGCCGCCGGCCACCTTGGGTGCGCGCAAGGCGTACAACAGCAGCGAGCCGCCGACGACGACCGCAAGAAAGCACAGGATGTACGTGCCGCGCCGCGGATCGGATGCAAACGCGTGCACGGAAGTGAGAATGCCAGAGCGCACCAGGAAGGTGCCGAGCAGCGACAGCGAGAAAGCGAACAGCGAGAGCAGGATCGTCCACGCGCGCAGCGAGCCGCGTTTCTCCGTCACCGCCTGCGCGTGAATCAACGCGACACCCACCAGCCACGGCATGAAGCTGGCGTTCTCCACCGGATCCCAGAACCACCAGCCGCCCCAGCCCAGTTCCGCATACGCCCACCAACTGCCGGCGACGATGCCGCAGGAAAGAAAGCCCCACGCCGCATTCGTCCACGGCCGCGCCCAGCGCACCCACGCCTGTTCCATCGAACCGCCGAGCAGCGCCGCGATGGAAAATGCGAACGCCACCGAGAAGCCCACGTAGCCCATGTACAGCACGGGCGGATGAAAGGTCATGCCGGGATCTTGCAGCACCGGATTGAGATCGCCGCCATCGGCCGGCATCGGCAGCAATCGCGCGAACGGATTGGAGGTGAACAGGATGAAGCACAGGAAACCGGTCGAAATGATGCCGAGCACCGCCAGCACCCGCGCCAGGAACACTTCCGGCAGGCGGCGGCTGAGCAGCACCAGCGCCAGCGTCCATACGTTGAGGATCAATACCCATAACAGCATCGAACCTTCATGCGCGCCCCACACCGCGGCGACGCGGTAATACCAGGGCAATTGCAGGTTCGAATTGGTGGCGACGTACAGCACCGAAAAATCGAAGTGCACAAACGCCCATACCAGGATGGCAAACGCCAGGGCGACGAACACGGCCTGACCGGTGGCGGCCGGCCGCGCGATGGCCATCAGCGCACGATTGCCGCGCCATGCCCCGATCAACGGCAGCACGCTTTGTGCCACCGCCAGAAACAGCGCCAGGATCAGCGCAAGTTGACCAAGTTCGGGCGTCATGGCTGCGGCTTGTCCTGATTGGCGGCTTCATCGATGCGTTTGCCGGCATGCGCCTTGGCCATCGCATCCTTCAGCTCTTTCGGCATGTAGGTTTCGTCGTGCTTGGCCAGCACTTCGGTGGCGACGAAGCGCGCGCCATCCATATGGCCGGTGGCGATCACCGACTGATTCTCGCGGAACAGATCGGGGAGGATGCCGTTGTATTCCACCGGCATCGCACCGTTCGCATCCACCACGGTGAAGGTGACTTTCAGCGAATCGCTGCTGCGCTGGATCGAACCGGCCTTCACCATGCCGCCGAGTCGAAATTGCTTGTAGCTGTTCGCGTCGCCCGCCTGCACCTGGCTGGGGGTGAACAGGTAATTCATGTTCTGCTGCAGCGCGTAGACCACCAGCGCCGCCGCCACGATTACCGCGGTGAGGATGGCGATGATGAGGGTAAGGCGGCGTTGACGCGTGGGGTTCATGGCGCTTTATCTCCCTCTCCCCTTTGGGGAGAGGGCTGAGGTGAGGGGGCAATCTTGCGATAGGAGCTGTTCCTTGGCGTTGAAACACGCGGAACTGCTTTGCGGTAAAGATTGATCATCATGGCAAGCGCGGCCCCTCACCCCAGCCCTCTCCCCGGAGGGGAGAGGGCGTTGATTGGCGATTCTTGCGTGCATCTTGTCTTGTCATGCGCGCATGCAATTCGCGCAACACGCGTCGACGCCGGAATTGCGGCGCCAGCCAGTCGATCAGCAGCACGATGAAGAACACGCCATACGCCGGCCACACGTACATCGCATAGCCGCCCATGGCGAGAAAGGATTGCAGCGATGCGGCGTTCATCCGCGCACCTCGTTCTCGGCGATCTGCCGTACCCAGTCCTTGCCGCTTTCCCAGGCGAGCAGGTCGGTGCGCGCCCGGCCGCACAGGCTGGCGATGTAATAGAGCTTGGTGGCGATCATCATCGTCAGCAGTGGCCACACCATCGACGGCGCGATGGTGGAAGGGCCGAGCAGCTTGATGGTGGAACCTTGGTGCAAGGTGTTCCACCAGTTCACCGAGAAATGCACGATCGGCACGTTGACGACGCCGATCAGCGCGAGAAACGCCGCCGTGCGCGCACCTTGCCGGCGATCCTCGAACGAGTGGTACAGCGCGATCACGCCCAGGTACAGGAACAGCAGCACCAGTTCGGAGGTGAGCCGCGCATCCCAGGTCCACCACGTGCCCCACATACGCACGCCCCACAGCGAACCGGTGACCAGGGTGATGAAGGTAAAGGCGGCGCCGATCGGTGCGGACGCCATCGCCACCACTTCGGCCAGCTTGATGCGCCACACCAGCGCGATGAAGGCGGCGATGCCCATCACGCCGTAGATGAACAGGCTCATCCAGGCGCTGGGCACGTGGATGAAAATGATGCGGTAGTCATCGCCCTGCTGGTAATCCGATGGCGCCAGCACCAGGCCGCCGTACAGCGCGACCAGACCGAGCACCAGCGCAAGCGCGATCGCCCACGGCCGCAGCGCACCGGCGAAGCGGTAGAACATCGGCGGCGAACTCAGCTTGTGCAACCACAAGGGGATCCAGTTGGCCATCAGGAACCTACCCCCTGTCGATGCGTAGCCCGTGTTGTGTCTGAGAGGTCGCCATGCGCTAGCGCGTGGCGCAGCGCCAGACTGGCCGTCTGGTCAAGCCGCGCGCTAGCGCATGGCGACCTCTCAGGCGCAACCCGAAGGGCGGGATCTGTTTGCCCACGTGCCTGCGTCATCGCTCGCTCATGCATAGAGATATGGTTCACCCATCACTTTAATCGTGCGTGCAAACAGATTCAGCACGGGCCACGCAGCGGCAGGGGGTAGGTTCCTCATGAATCCAGTGCGATGCGAAGGGCGGCGGCGCAAGCCAGCGGAGCCAGCACCACGGCCAGGACGAGCGCTGCGCCCAACCATGCGATGGGGGCGATCCACGGCAACCCTTCCTGGGCGGCTGCCAGTGCCCCGGCGGCGAAGATCACCACCGGCACGCAAAGCGGCAGCAGCATCAAGGCCAGCAGCATACCAGAGCGTCGCGTACCGGCCGTCAGCGCCACCAGGATGCCGCCCAGCAGGCTCAGCAGCGGCGTGGCCAGCAACAGCGCGGCGAGCAGCACCGGCATCACCGCGGCCGGCAGATGCAGCATGCCGGCGAGCAACGGCGCGATCACGATCAGCGGCAAGGCGGTGGCCAGCCAGTGCGCGAGGATCTTCATGCCCAGCATCAGCCCCAGCGGCTGCGGCGCCAGCATCAGTTGTTCCAGCGAACCGTCCTCGATATCGCTGCGGAACATCGCATCCAGCGCCAGCAGCATCGCCAGCAGCACCGTCACCAGCACTACGCCGCCGGCGATGCGCTTGAGCAAGGCGCTTTCCGGACCGAGCGCGAAGGGGAACAGCGAAGTGACGATCAAGGCGTACAGCACCGGCAGCAGCATGTCGCCGCGCTGGCGCCACGCCAAGGTGAGGTCGCGGCGCAATACCGCGCTGCACGCGTGGATAAGGCCAGGGCGAGCGGTATCAGCCATGCAGGGCAATCCGCTGCGGCTCGCCGCCATGAAACTGCACTGCGCCGTGACTGGTCACCAGTGCGGCGCCGCCGTGCGCGATGTGCGCTTCCAGCAATGCGTCCACCAGCTCGATGCCGGAGCGGTCCAGGTTGGCGTAGGGTTCGTCCAGCAGCCACAGCGCAGCCGGAATCAGCAGCAGGCGCGCCAGCGCCACGCGTTTTTTCTGGCCCGCGGAAAGTTTGCGCACTGGCTCATCGTCGTATCCGGTCAATCCAACCTGGGTAAGTGCGCTATCGATGCCGCTTTGGTTGCGGTGGCCGTGCAGGCCGATGGTGAAGGCGAGGTTTTCGCGCGGGCTCAGTTCCGCTTTCAAGCCCAGTTGATGGCCGAGAAACACCACCTCGCCGCTGCAGCGAGCCCAGGTGAGCGGCTTGCCGCGCCACAGCAGTTCGCCTTCTTCCGGGTGCAGCAAACCGGTAAGGACGCGCATCAAGGTGGTCTTGCCGCTGCCGTTGTCGCCTTCGATCAGCATCAGCTCGCCGGGCGAAAGCGCGAAATCCAGCGGACCGAACACGGCTTCGTCCTGGCGGTGGAAGGCCAGGGCGCGGGCTTCTAGCAGGAAGGCAGCGGCAGGGGTGTCGGTCATCACCGGCATTGTGGGTAATGCCTATCCGGCTTGTCCACGCGGCGGCTGGTCGCTGGTCAGGCGCAGGCGCGCGTAGCCGTCGGCCAGTCCATGCACGTAGGCGTTTTGCCGGAATTGCTGCGCCAGCGCGTCGGTATCCGCCAAGGCGGGACCGACCACGAACAGGCTCGGTTCGCGCCAATCCTCGCCTACGCCGATGGCCGGCCGGACGGTGCGGGTCGCCGGCAGCCCGCGCAGCGCCGCCAGCAGGGCATGCTGCGCAGCATGGTTCTGCGCGCGCAGGCGCGGTTGCGAGAATGGGTTCCAGGCGGTGAGGAAGGCCCAGCAGTTGGACCCCACCCAGCCACGCAGCAGCACGGGCAGCGGCGCATCGATACGGATCGAGGCCCAGCCGCCCTGCGGCAGGCGCACGCGGTAATCGCTGCGGCGATAGGCGTCGATCAGTGCGCTATCCATGGCGCAGCGGCGGCAGCGGGGGCAGGGTGGCCTGCAACGCGGTCACGGCGGCATCCAGCGGTACGTCGTCGACATTGGTGGAGCCGCGCAGCAATTGCTCCAGCAGCACGTCCTGCGCGCGGCCGCGCTCGTAGGCATAGGCGTAGGGCAGGTGGGTGAAGGTGACCATGCGATAGCGCGCCATGAAATGCTGCGGCGCCCGCGCAGCCAGTCGCGCGCCCAATTCACGCCTGGCGAGGTAGCGCGGGTCGGCGACCGAATCGCGCATCTCGATGTAGTTTTCCAGCGCCATCGCAGCGATCGCATCGGCGTTGGGCTTGCGGATGCGCTGGAACTCGGCGAACGCATCGGCCGTATCGCTGCCGGATTCGGCCAGCAGGTCGGCCAGCACGACGGTGTCTTCGAAACCGCAGTTCATGCCCTGGCCGTGGAACGGCACGATGGCGTGCGCCGCATCGCCGATCAGCAAGGCGCGGCCGTCGATATGCCAGCGATCGAGGTAGAGCGTGGACAGGCTGCCGACCGGATGGCTGTCGTAGTCCCCGGCGAAGGCGGGAATCAATGGCAGCAGATCGGGAAAATCCTGCCGGAAAAACGCACCTGCCGCCACCGCATCGGGCAAGGTGTCGAAGCTGGGATACGGCCCGTGCGCCGGCAGGAACAGCGTTACCGTGAAGCTGCCTTCGGTATTGGGCAAGGCGATGCACATGTAGCCGCCGCGCGGCCAGATATGCAGCGCATGCGGTTCGATGGCGAAGCGCTGTGCACCGGTTGCCGGCGGGATTTCCAGCTCCTTGTAGCCGTGGCCGAGTGGTTCGATGCGCTGGCCGAGCGGGTGGTAGTCATTCATAGCAGCGCGCAGCGCAGAGCCCGCGCCGTCGGCGCCGATCAGCACGGCTGCATCGTGCTGGCGTTGCGCGCCATGCTCGTCGATCAATGTGATGCGTCGCGCATCGAGATCGGCTGAAGCGAGGCCTTGCCCGAAATGGAACGTCACGCCCGCGGCTTCCGCCGCATCCAGCAACAGCATGTTGAGGCCGCCGCGCGACACCGACCAGATCACTTCGCTGTCGTCCACGCCGTAGCGTTGCAAGCCGGACACGCCGTCGACCGGATGCACCATGCGCCCGCGCATCATCACCGCGTGCTGCAGCACGTCGTCCGCCAGGCCTGCCGTGCGCAACGCCTGCAAGCCGCGTTCGGCCAGCGCGAGGTTGATCGAGCGCCCGCCCACGAAACCGGCGCGGCGCGGATCGGGACGCTTTTCGAACACGTCGACGCGGAAGCCGCGCCGTGCCAGCAGTTGCGCGAGCAACGCGCCCACCAAACCGCCGCCGATCAGGGTGATTGTTTGCTGCGTCATGCTGCGTGCCGTGGAAGGGAGCGCATCACTGTTCCGCAAGTGGGCGTGGACTGCAAGGGTGAGCGTAGGTTGGGGTGCAAACCCCAACGCCGCCATGTCGAACGAATACGGATGCTGGGGTTTGCACCCCAACCTACTAGAAACTCATGAAATAGCCGCCATTCACCGGCAGGTTTGCGCCGGTGATATAGCCGGCATCGTCCGCGGTAAGAAACACCACCGCGCGCGCGATATCGCTGGGCATGCCGAGCCGGCCTACGGGAATATCGGAAATGATTTGCTGCCGGATTTCATGCGGCACCGCCGCCACCATCGGCGTATCGCAATAGCCGGGCGATACGGTATTCACCGTGACGCCCTTGCGCGCCGTTTCGCGCGCCAGCGCCATGCTGAAACCATGCACGCCGGCTTTGGCGGCGGAGTAGTTGGTTTGCCCGAACTGACCGGTCTGCCCGTTCACCGAACTCAGGTTGACGATGCGTCCGAAACCGCGCGCCGTCATGCCTTCGACCACGTGCCGGCAAGTGTTGAACACGCCGTCGAGGTTCACGCGCATCAGCTCGTGCCATTGCTGCGGATCCATCTTGCGCAGGCTGGTGTCGCGCGTGATGCCGGCGGCGTTGACCAGGATGTCGATGGGGCCGATGTTGCGCTCGATATGTTCGACCAGCGCACCGCAGGCCTTGAAATCGCTGACGTCGCAGGGCTCGAAGCGGATGCTGCCGGGGTGGCCGGCGATGTGTTCGCGGAAGGTTTCGATGCGGTCGTGGCGCGTGGCCAGATCCACTGCGATCACGCTGCGTCCCGCGCTGGCCAGCTGCAGGCAGATTTCGGTGCCGATGCCGCCGATGCCACCGGTGACCAGCGCCACGCGGGATGCGGACTTTGACAAGCTCATGACGGAATTCCTTCAGCGCATGCCGCGCGGCAGCACGTGTTGTGCTGCAGCGCCGGCCTGTCCGAAAAGATTTTTAAGGTTTCTTGGTCGTGGTGCCGCGGCTGGCGGCGCCGGGCGGCGTGGCGGTCTGCGTGGCGGCGTCCATGAAGCCGCGCTGCATGTTCTTCCACGCGTCCAGGTTGCGTTCCGTCAGCTCGTTCAACAGCGCCCAGGGCGTCTGGCCCATCATGCTGTTGAGCTGGGTGCGGAACTGCTGCTGCTGGTCGAGGAACACCTGCAGGCTGCGCTCCAGGTACGGCCCCATGAATCCTTGCAGGGAATCGCCGTAGAAACGGATGATCTGGCTCAAGAGCTGGGGCGAAAGCATCGGCTGGCCCTTCTCTTCGTGCTCGGAAATGATCTGCAGCAGCACGGAGCGGGTCAGGTCCTCGCCGCTCTTGGCGTCGCGGACCTCGAAGGTTTCGCCATCCAGAACCAGCTGACGGACTTCTTCCAGCGTGATGTAGCTGGAGATCTCCGTGTCGTAGAGCCGACGGTTCGGGTACTTCTTGATGATGCGAGTCGTTTGTGCCATGCGACACAAGCTAGCAGAAGGTATTGCGGCGCACCAGTCGGCGTTCAGCTTTTTATGCTGCACGACAGGGTGCAGCAATCAGTGGCCTGCCGCCCCGCCGGCACTGCCGAACGGCGGACGGGCGAACCAGAGCACCGGCAGCAGCGCGACGAACAGGATCGCGCAGGCATAGAAAATGTCGTTAACAGCCAGCGTATAGCCCTCGCGGCTGATGATTTGATCGATATAACCCAGACGTTGCGTCGCGCCGAAGCCCATGTGCGTAAGCTGCTGGATGTACTGCGTGGCGCCGGTCTGGGCCGGGTTGACGTACTCGGTCAGGTTGGCGTGGTGGGCGATGGCGCGGTGTTGCCATAGGGTCACCATCACCGCGGTCGAAACGCTCGAACCCAGCGTGCGGAAGAAGTTGGACAGCCCCGAGGCGCTGGCGATCTCCGAAGCCGGCAGGCCGGAGAGGTAAATCTGGTTCAGCGGAATGAAGAAGCACGGAATGGCCAGTCCCATCACGAAACGCGGCACGACCAGCGTGCTGAACGAGGCGGCGCTGTCGAAGGTGGAAAACCAGTACGAGGTGAGGGCGAACACGATGAACGCCCAGCTCACCAGTAAACGCAGGTCCACCTTGTGCATGTTGCGTCCGACGATTGGTGACAACAGGAACGCCAGCACGCCCACCGGCGCCGCCGCCAGGCCCGCCCAGGTGGCGGTATAGCCCAGGGTGGTCTGCAGCCACAGCGGGAACACCACGTTGATGCCGAAGAAGGCGAACATGCCCAGCGACAGGCTGATCACGCCGACGGTGAAATTGCGTTCCTTGAACAGCGTCAGGTCGATCACCGGATGCTTGGCATGGATCTCCCACACCACCAGGAAGGTGAGGCACACCAGCGCGATCAGGCCCAGCGTGAGGATCAGCGGCGAGGCGAACCAGTCGTGGTCGTTGCCGTTGTCCAGCATGAACTGCAGGCAGCCCACGCCCGCCACCAGCAGCACCAGGCCGACTACGTCGATCGGCGCTTTCACCGTCCTGGTTTCGCGCTTGTGCAAGAGGCTCCAGGTGATGATCCCAGCCAGGATGCCCACCGGCAGGTTGATGTAGAAAATCCACGGCCAGGAGAAATTGTCGGTCAGCCAGCCGCCCAGGATCGGGCCGAAGATCGGCGCGATCACCACCGTCATCGCCCACATCGCCAGCGCGATGCCCTGTTTTTCCTTCGGATAGCTCGACAGCAGCAAGGTCAGCGACAACGCCACCATCGGGCCCGAGCCGGCGCCTTGCATCAGGCGGCCGAACACCAGCATCGGCATGCTGGTGGCCAGGCCGCAGAACATCGAGAACAGCACGAACAGGAACACTGACACCACGAACGTACGCACTTCGCCGAAGCGGCGCGCGATCCAGCCGGTGAGCGGCTGCATGATCGCGCTGGCCAGCGAGTAGGAGCTGATCGTCCAGGTACCTTCGTTGGGACTCACCGCCAGGCTGCCGGCGATGTGCGGCACGGCGACGTTGACGATGGTCATGTCCAGCACTTCCATGAAGGTGCTGAACGCGACGGCGACCGTCAGCAGCACCAGCGGCATGCCGTGCAGGGGTTTGAGCGGTTCGGCGTTTTCGGGGGTGGCGGCCATGGCGGTCTCTCGATCTAACCCTGCCGGGCGTCATTCGTGGGAATGACGCCCGGGAAAAAGATGGCAGGTGTCACTCGCCCAGGTTGGCGCGAATGATCTTCTCCGCCTCGGCATCGGCCTGCGCCGCCACCTGGTCGTACACCGAGGTCTGTGCCGGCGGTTGCGACGGCGCGGACGCCAGCGCCGGGCCCTTGTCGTTGGTGATGTCGACCGTGACGTCGGCGGAGAGACCCACGCGCAGCGGGTGCTGATCCAGCTCGTTGTTGTCCAGCGCGATGCGCACCGGCACGCGCTGCACCACCTTGATCCAGTTGCCGGTGGCGTTCTGCGCCGGCAGCAGCGAGAACACGCTGCCGGTGCCGGCGCCCAGGCCGATCACCTTGCCGTGGTATTCCGCGCTGCCGCCGTACAGGTCGGTGCTGATCTTCACCGGCTGGCCGATGCGGATGTGGCGCAGCTGGTTTTCCTTGAAGTTCGCATCGATCCACAAATCGTGCAGCGGCACGATCGTCATCAACTGCTGCCCGGGGCTGATGCTGGCGCCGAGCTGCACGCTGCGCTGCGCGACATAGCCGCTGACCGGCGCCACGATGGTGTTGCGTTGCGCAGCGATCCAGGCCGACCGGAAGTTTGCGCGAGCCTGCATGACCGCCGGGTTGTTGGCGATATCCGTGCCTTCCACCGCCGCACGCGCGGACTTCGCTTGCGCTTTGGCGGCGTTGAGCGCCGCTTGCGCCTGCGCCACGCTGTCGCGCATGTGCTGCACGGTTTCCGGCGATTCGGCCTGTGCGGCGACCAGCGGAATATGCCGTTTCAGATCGGCCTGGGCCTTGCGCAGATCGACTTCGCGCGCGGCGACGGTGGCGTCGGCTTCGCTGACCGATGCATCCTGCTGGCGCACCTGGCGCACGGCTTGTGCAAGCGCGCTGCTGGTCTGGCGCACGCGCACGTCGGCGTCGGTCGAATCCAGCTTCACCAGCACCTGGCCGGCGGTGACGTGTTGCGTATCGTCAGTGAGGATTGCCACCACGGTACCGGGCACCTGCGAGGAAAGCGCGACCTGGTTGCCGCCGACGTAGGCATTGTCGGTCTTCTCGCGCGTGGAGAACACGAACATCCACAGCAAAAACCAGGTGACCCCAGCCAGCACGAAGATCGCTGCCACGATCAGCAGCGCGCGACTGCGCTTGGCAGGATCCTTCGCGGCCAGTCCGCTGTCGTTGGCGTCCTTGGGAGTGGTGCTCATGTCAGGGGGCTCCAGCAGGATTCGAAGAGGGAGAGGTAGAGGTGGATGACGCCGTGCGCGCGATATCCGAGCGATAGCCGCCGCCCAGTGCCTTGATCAGCGCCAGGTCGGTGCTGAGCGCCTGGGCTTGCAGGCTGATCGCCTGATCGCGCTGTTGCAGCAGTTGCGCCTGGGCATTGAGGCTTTCGCGCGCATCCTGCGTGCCGTGCGCCGCACGCGCCTGGGCCGAGGCGAACAATGCTTCGTTGGCTTTCACCTGCGCGTCGTGTTTTTCACGGCGCGCGGCAATCTGCTGCGCGGTGACCGCTTGCGTCGCCACATCGCGCGCGGCATTCGTCACCGTCACGTTGTAGTTGGCGATGGCGGCATCGAGCTGCGCGCGGCTGGCGCCGTAACCGGCCTTCAGGCGTCCGCCTTCAAAGATCGGCAGATGCACGGCCGGCGTGATGCCGAACACGCGGCTGCCCATGGTGAACAGATTGCCGAGGTCGCCCTTGCTGCCGGAAGAAAAGCCGGCAATGCGCGGCGCACCCTGATCGGTGCTGGAAAGGCCGGCCATCGCGTTGATGCTGAAATCGGGAAAGAAATCGGCGCGCGCCACATCGGTCTGCTTGAGCGCGGCTTCCACCTGCCAGCGGCTGGCGGCGATATCCGGACGGCGGGCGATCAGGTCCAGGCGCGCATCGTCGGGCAGGCCGCCTTCGAGTTCGGGCAGCGCGCGCGGCTCCAGTGGCGGCAATTGCGCGGGCGATACGTTCACCAGCGCTGCCAGCACCACCTTGCGCAGCTCGATCGAACCTTCCAGCGTCGCCTGCATCTGCTGCACGTTGGCCAGTTGCGCGCGTACCTGTTGCACGGTATCGGGCAGATCCACGCCCTGTCGCACGCGCAGTTCGGCGATGCGCAGCAAGCGCTGCTGTACGTCCACCGCCTGTTGAGCAAGCTGCAACCGGTTTTCGTCGGCCAGCAGGCTGAAATACGCATCGGCGACGGCATTCTGGATGGTGAGCACCGCGGCGCTGCGCTCCGCTTCAGCGGCGTGCGCCTGGTCCAGCGCCGCTTCGATCGAAGCGCGCTTCTTGCCCCAGAAATCGAAGTCGTATTCGAGCTGCACGCCCAGGTCGCCCTGGTTGTACCAGTTGAAGCCGAGCAACGAAGGCGGCATCAGGCCGTGATCGCTGATGCGCTGGCGCGTGAGCTGCGCATTGCCCTTGATGGTGAGGCCGGCCTGCGCGGCGGTCACGCGCACGGATTGTTCGGCCGTCTGCACGCGCGAACGGGCCTGTGCCAGATCGGGCGACTGCTTCATCACCAGCGCCATCACCTGGTCCAGCTGCGGATCGTTGTATTTGCGCCACCAGTCGGTGGCCGGCCACGCCGCGCCGGCATGGCTCGGCAGCCCGGCGAGCGGCACGTCGTCGCGCAGCGTGGGGTGCTGCACCTTGGCGGGAATCATGCAGCCGCTGAGGCTCAGCGCGGCAAGCAAGGCGAGGGGACGCAGCCGCGCAACAGTGGGGGAGGGGACGGCATTCATGGCGGATCACCCGCTGCGTGTTCGAGTTGATTGAGGTTGTAGGCGAGCTTGCGCAGCAGCCGGTTCAAATGGCTGCGGTCGGTTTTGGTGAAGCCGGCGAAGACATGCTTCAAGCGCGGAAACATGGTCGGCAGCATCTTCTGTACGAAGCGCCTGCCGGCGGGCGTGATCTGCATCACCACGCGGCGCCGGTCCTCGGCGCTGGGGCCGCGCGTGATCAACCCACGCTTGACCAGCGCATTGGCGATGCGCGTCATGTTGGTCGCGCCTAAAGAGGTGAACAGGCACACCTCGCCCGGAGTAGAGGTGCCGTCCGGGCGCGAAAACAAGGTGATCAGGGTGCGGAATTCGCTGTCGTTGAGCTTGAGCGGGCGCAGCTTGTGCTCGAGTTCGGCCTGCAGGCTTTCACTGATCAGCACCAGCATCCGGCACATCTCTACGCCCGCGGGCAGCTCGGGAATGAGTTTGCGCACGCCCGCAACCCCTGCGTCGAGCATCTTGATCTGGTCGAGTAGAGACATTCCATCAATGCATATTTCACTGGTGAAATAAAATGATGCGCCGCACCGTGGCCGCTTTGCAAGTGCCCACCGATATCCGGGCGAGGATTGCCGTAGGTTGGGGGTGCAAACCCAACATTGCCATCTACAAACATCGATGGTGGGGTTCGCACCCCAACCTGCGGATCATCCGGCAATGGCGAACAGGCGCCGTACGTTGGCGGTGGTCGCCGCAGCAACGCTCTCAGGCGTTTCCTGGCGCAATGTGGCGACGTGCTGCAGCACTTCTGCCACGTAGGCAGGCTCGTTGCGCTCGCCGCGGTGCGTGGACAGGGGTTGATCCGGCGCGTCGCTTTCCAGCAGCAGGTATTCGATCGGCATGTTCGCGACGATGCGGCGCAACCGTTGTGCGCGTTCGTAGGTGACCGGACCGCCGATGCCCAGATGAAAGCCGAGCTTCCACAACTGCTCGGCTTGCTGCGGGCTGCCGGCAAAACTGTGCACCACGCCGCGCAGGCTGCCGATGCGGCGCAAGGTAGCGGTGACTTCATCCAGGGCGGCGCGCGCATGCACGATCACCGGCAGGTCGAATTCGCGCGCCAGCGCAAGCTGCTGGCGGAAATATTCGCGCTGGTCTTCCGCATCCAGCCCTTCGACGTGGAAATCCAGGCCGATCTCGCCGACCGCGACGGGCCGGCGTGTCTTCAGCCATTGCGACAGCTCCGCAAGATGTTCCGGGCGATGCTGGTCGAGGAACATCGGATGCATGCCATAGGCCGGATACAGGCCGCTGCCCGGCGTGCACAGCGCCTGGATGCGCGGCCAGCTTGCGGCGTCGACGCCGGGAATGATCTGCAGCGTCACACCCGCCGCGCGGGCGCGTTCGACGACCGCACGGCGATCGGCATCGAACGCGACGTCGTCCAGGTGCACGTGGCTGTCGGCAAGCGTGAGCATGGTTGTCATGATGCCTTCTTGCGGGTCGATTGTGATAACTGTGCACCCGGTCTAGCATCATTCAGCGTGTGAGCGCTTCAATGCGCCACATCAGGGCGCCGGGCGGCGTTTGTTTGCATATCAAAACACAGGAGGTCGTCGTGAAAATCAGATCGTTCAAATTCGGTGCGGTGGCGGCGGTACTGGTTGCCGTTGCGGCTCTGTCGGGCTGCCAGACGCAGCCGACGACCTATCAGACGCAGTACGGCTACCGCGGTTGCCAGAATTGCGGTGTGGTGCAGCAGGTGCAGCAGATCTACATCCAGCAGCAGGGGAACAATCACAGCGGTCTGGGTACGGTGATCGGCGCGGTAGCCGGCGGCCTGCTGGGCAGCACCATCGGCCATGGCCGCGGCAATACGGCGGCGATCGTCGGTGGCGCGGTGGTCGGCGGCGTGGTGGGCAACAAGGTTGGCGAGGCCAACAGCCAGCCCGCCAATACCACGCCTGCATGGCAGATCGTGGTGCGCATGGACAACGGCCAGTACGCCACGGTGACGCAGGTTCCCAATCCAGGCGTGCGTCCGGGCGATTACGTGGTGATCAGCAACAACCAGGTCTATCCGCGTTGATGTAAATGGACGTCTGGACGTCCAAATGAAAATGTTCAAATAAAAAATCTTCAAATAAAAAAGGCCCTCGTTCGAGGGCCTTTTTTATGGAGATGCGCGTATCAGTTGATGGTGTAGAACTTGTGGTCGCCGATGGTGATGGCGCGCTGGTTGCGCGACCATGCCGGCGCCACCGACACCGTGGCGAAGTGATCGGCGTGCGGGACGAAGAAGCGGCGCTCATCCACCGGGAGCTGCCAGTTGGTCAGGGTCTTGCCGGCGATGTCCCAGGCTTTCTGGAACGCCACGAGGTTGTCGATTTCCTGATTCTGCGGCGTGGTGGACAAGGCGAATTGATGCGGCGCCTTCACGACTTCGCATACGGTATCACCCCATTGGCCGCGTTCGCGTCGACGCATGGCGACTTCCGCCACGGCCATCTGGCCGACCGTGGACTGGCTGCGTGCTTCCAGATACACGGTAGTCGCCAGACAGGTCTGGTCTGCGAGCGGTTGGGGCAGTACGGACATCAGCCACAACAACATGGAAAGTTTCATATCTGCCTCCAGCTTGCTGTACGTGCTGGCACACATGCGTGCCAGAACGCCGTTGCGGTGGACGGGCGGGCAGGCCGTTCCACCTGGATCTTTTGCCTGCGTCGAAACTTGTGGCGCAAGCAGGTTTGGCCGCTGTAACACGGCGGAATCAATCGACATGTCCGATGTCGACTGGGAAAGCTTCGGCTCTACACGGCGTGCACTGACTCGTTTGAGTGCAGCGTGTTCGCGCATACGGCGAGTTGTACTCCGGCGTCTTCTTGCCGGGTCGCGCCGATCCGGACCCCTCCGGTTCGTCGCGTATGTCGGCACCCTGCGGTCAGGTGGATGCCGGAAAAAGTTTGGCGGAATCTAGTGGGGCTCGCTCGTCTTTGCAAGTGCCCGCCATGTTCGATTCACAATCCGCTCACATCATCGCATGTCGCGCATGATGTAAACGTCAAGCAGGCCAAGTGTTTAGCGGTTGTACGTCAATGCCGTCATCACTAACAACTTTTTCGCCATGCTGTCCGAGTCGACCCGCGATATCGTCGCTTATGACAGCGAGCGCTTCGATGCGTTCGTCGTATGCAACGACATTGAGCAATCGCACGAACTCGCTGTTCTCGCGTTGCAGCAATGCGCCATCGTCGACGCGTTTGGACAACGCGACATGATGCAGATGACGTTTGTTGCCGCCGCGGTAATGCAAGCGCGCAACGATTTCCTGTCCGGGATAGCAACCTTTGTCGATCGCGACAGCGCCCAGGCGATGCAGCGAAATTGCCGGAGGAAGCAACTCGTTCAACGCGGCATCGGGAAGCCACGGCCATCCTTCGCGCAGTTGTTCGCGTTGCCACGCATCGTCGCCGCTGACGTTCGCACCGAACATCAGTGCGTGCGATCCGCAACCGAGTCCAACGATGTCGTCATGCACATCGACGTCGTGCAACGGCAATGCGCCGCCTGTCGCAAGCGAACCTTTTGCGGCACGTAGCGTGACGCGCGAGCGAAACACGAAGCGGCGCAATGCTTCGATGAACGTTTCCGCATCGCCGCCGCGCAGGATCAGCAGCAGGCATTCGTCATCGAGACGCGCAAGATGAAACAGGTTGCGCACGCGTCCCTGAGCATCGAGCCAGCTGCTGAATTGCCAGCGGTGCTTCGCGAGGGTGGTGACCTGGCTGGCGAACTGGCTTTGCGCGAACGCGAGGGCGTCCGGGCCTTCCATGTAAACGGCTTGGGCGATGATCGATGTCGGCATGCGCGCAGGATTGGGGCGGCGGGGGCTTGCTGCAAGTAGCACCGGCCTGCCTGCAACGCCCGGCGCCCGGCGTCAACTGGTTGTGCCGCTATGCCGCAAGTATTACGCTTTTGGCGATACGAACATGCCCGACACGTCCTCCAAACCCGCAACGCCGAACGAACCCGCCAAGCAAGAGCGGGCCGTAACGCCCGTTTTGCCCGTGCCGGGCAAGGAACAGAACGAGCGGCCGGCGCCGGACCCCACGCGCTACGGCGATTGGGAAAAGAACGGGCGCTGCATCGACTTCTGATCCGTCGCGTCAGCGCGCCACGGTAGGGTGGCCAAGCGGCGGGTGCGCGGAAGCGGTTGGCGGTGCACGGGTATCAGCGATTCCACCCAGGATAGCCGCCATGGCACAGACGCAACGACCGCTTTCACCGCATCTACAAATATATAAGTGGCAAGTGCAGATGGTGACCTCCATCCTGCATCGCGCCACCGGCATCGCTCTCACCGTGGGCACCTTGATCGTCGTGTGGGGCCTGATCGCCCTGGCCGCCGGCGAAGATGCGTTCAACCAGTTCAAGATCTGCATGGGCAGCCCGCTGGGCATGATCCTGATGATCGGCTGGACCTGGTCGCTGTTCTATCACCTGTGCAACGGCATCCGTCACCTGATCCAGGACGCGGGCGCCGGCTACGCCATCGCCCAGTTCGTGCGTTCGAGCTGGCTGACCGTGATCGGCAGCCTGGTGCTCACTTTGATCGTCTGGGGCTACGTGCTTTCCGCCGGAGGTGCCGCATGAGCGCCAATACGAAAGATCTGCGTCATCCGCTCAAGCGCGCACGCGGCCTGGGTTCGGCCCAGTTCGGCGTGGGTCACTGGTGGACCCAGCGCACCACCGCCGTGGCGCTGATCGCGCTGGGCATCTGGTTCGTGATCCTGGTGCTGGGCCTGGTGCACGGCGATTACGCCGCCGCGCGCGCCGCGGTGGCCAGGCCGTGGAACGCGGTGCTGCTGATCGCCTTTCTGGTCAGCATGTTCTGGCATGCGGTGCTGGGCATGCAGGTGGTCATCGAGGATTACGTACACACCCACTGGAAGGAAGTCACGCTTCTGGTGGCCATCAAGTTTATCGCCGTGCTGTGCGTGCTGGCCGGCACGCTGGCGGTGCTGCGCATCGCACTGGGAGCCTGAGGTCGATGGAAGCCTACAAAGTTCAGCAGCACAAGTACGACGTGGTGGTGGTCGGCGCCGGTGGTGCCGGCCTGCGTGCCACGTTCGGCCTGGCCGAGAAGGGGCTGAAGGCCGCGTGCATCACCAAGGTGTTCCCGACCCGTTCGCACACCGTGGCGGCGCAGGGCGGCATCGCCGCGGCGCTCGGCAACATGGGCGAAGACGACTGGCGCTTCCATTTCTACGACACCATCAAGGGGTCGGACTGGCTGGGTGACCAGGACGCGATCGAATACATGTGCCGCGAGGCGATTCCGTCGATCCTGGAACTGGAACACTACGGCGTGCCGTTCTCGCGCACCGACGACGGCCGCATCTACCAGCGTCCGTTCGGCGGCATGACCACGCATTACGGCAAGGGCACCGCGCAGCGCACCTGCGCCGCGGCGGACCGCACCGGCCACGCCATCCTGCACACGCTGTACCAGCAGGCGCTGGCGCATGACGCCACGTTCTTCATCGAATATTTCGCCATCGACCTGATCTTCGACGACGAAGGCGTGTGCCGCGGCGTGCTGGCGCTCGACATGAACGAGGGCACGCTGCATCTGTTCCGCGGCCAGGCGGTGGTGCTGGCCACCGGTGGCTACGGCCGTGCGTATTTCAGCGCCACTTCCGCGCACACCTGCACCGGCGACGGTGGCGGCATGGTGCTGCGCGCGGGCCTTGCGCTGCAGGACATGGAATTCGTGCAGTTCCATCCCACCGGCATCTATGGCGCCGGCTGCCTGATCACCGAAGGTGTGCGTGGCGAGGGTGGTTATCTCACCAATTCCAAGGGCGAGCGCTTCATGGAGCGCTATGCGCCCAGCGCGAAGGACCTGGCCTCGCGCGACGTGGTCAGCCGAGCGATGACGGTGGAAATCCGCGAAGGCCGCGGTGTGGGCGAACACAAGGATCACGTGCATCTGAACCTGATGCACCTGGGTCCGGAAGTGATCCACGAACGCCTGCCCGGCATCGCCGAATCGGCGCGCATCTTCGCCGGCGTGGACGTCACCAAGGAACCGATTCCGGTGCTGCCCACCGTGCACTACAACATGGGCGGCATTCCCACCAACTATCACGGCGAAGTGGTGCAGAAGAAGGGCGACGACGTCGACGCCGTGGTGCCCGGCCTGTTCGCCATCGGCGAAGCGGCCTGCGTGTCGGTGCATGGCGCCAACCGTCTGGGCTCCAACTCGCTGCTCGACCTGGTGGTGTTCGGCCGCGCGGTATCGCATCGCTGCGCAGAGATCATCAAGCCGGGCATGGCGCACAAGGATCTGCCCGCCAGCGCGCTCGATAAAGCGCTGGCCCGCTTCGACGGTCTGCGCAACGCGAATGGCGGCACGCCGACGGCAAAGATTCGTTTGAACATGCAGCGCACCATGCAGGACGACGCAGCGGTATTCCGCACCGGCGAAACGCTGAAGGCGGGTTCCAAGAAGATTTCCGAGGTGTACGACTCCTTCAAGGACGTGCGCGTCAGCGACCGTTCGCTGGTGTGGAACTCCGACCTGATCGAAACGCTGGAACTGTCCAACCTGCTGGGCCAGGCTGTGGCCACCATGCACTCGGCCGAGCAGCGTCCGGAAAGCCGCGGCGCGCATGCGCGTGAAGACTTCCCCGAGCGCGACGATCACAACTGGATGAAGCACACCCTGGTGAAGGTCGACGAAGCCGGCAAGACCAGCTTCGATTTCCGTCCGGTGCACATGTATACGCTCACCGGCGAAGTCGAAGTCGTGCCGCCCAAAAAGCGCGTCTATTAATCTGGAGAGGCAATCGTGGCCGAGTTCACGCTACCGAAGAATTCCAAGATCCAGCCGGGCAAGCACTATCCGGCGAAAGACGCGAAGAAACCGCGTACGTTCCGCATCTATCGCTGGTCGCCGGACGACGGCCAGAACCCGCGCATCGACACCTATGAAGTCGATATGGCCAGCTGTGGCCCGATGGTTCTGGACGCGCTCCTGAAGATCAAGAACGAGATCGATCCCACCCTCACGCTGCGCCGTTCGTGCCGCGAAGGCATCTGCGGTTCGTGCGCGATGAACATCGACGGCACCAACACGCTGGCCTGCACCAAGTCCATCGAGGAATGCGGCTCGGGCGACGTGAAGATCTATCCGCTGCCGCACATGCCGGTGGTGAAGGATCTGGTGCCCGATCTGACGCACTTCTACGCACAGTTCGCCTCGATCAAGCCCTGGCTGCGCACACAGAGCGCCACGCCCGATCGCGAGCGCCTGCAGTCGCCGGAAGATCGCAAGAAGCTCGATGGCCTGTACGAGTGCATCCTGTGCGCGTGTTGCTCCACCAGCTGCCCGAGCTACTGGTGGAACGGCGACCGTTACCTGGGCCCGGCAATCCTGCTGCAGGCCTATCGCTGGATCGTCGACTCGCGCGACGAAGACACCGGTGCGCGCCTGGATGATCTGGAAGATCCGTTCAAGCTGTATCGCTGCCACACCATCATGAACTGCGCGCGCACTTGTCCGAAGGGTTTGAATCCGGCCAAGGCGATTGCGGAGATCAAGAAGCTGCTGGTGGCGCGGCGGTCGGCCTGACATGAATGGCGGGACTCGGGACGCGGGACGCGGGACGTGGGAAGAGCCGGGTCTTGATCGAGTTTCGAGTCCCGAGTCCCGAGTCCCGAACTTAAAGCGCCTCCACTGGCGCACCCGCCGCGGCACGCGCGAACTGGACGCCTTGTTCGGCGGCTGGCTGGAAACCTCCTTTGCCACCGCCGGGCCGGCGCTGCAGCAAGCTTTCGACGAACTGCTCGACGTGCAGGACCCGGACCTGTGGGACTGGGTGATGGGCCACGCCAGGCCGCCGCGTGCCGACTGGCAGGCGATCATCGATGACATCCGCGCCCGCCATCGGCTTTGAATACCGGCCGTCGCGCTGGGTGCCGCGCCTGCTCGTTGCCGTCACCGGCCTGACCGTGATTGCGGTCATGGCGTCGGGCGCGCCGCTGCTTATGCGTGTCGTACTGGCATCGGTTTTGGTCGCCGTTTGCAGCCAGGCGATCCGCCGCCTGCAACTGCCGATCTACGCGGTGGGTTGGGCCAGCCGCAGCGGCTGGACGTTGCGCGGCCTGGATGGCGCGGACGATGCAGCGAGGCTGACATCGTTTCGCATCGTGGGCCAGCTGGTTCTGCTGCGCCTGGCCAGCGGGCGCTACGGCAAGCTCACGCTGTGGCTGATGCCGGACAACACCGATGCGGATATCCGGCGGCGCTTGCGCATGCGCCTGGCCGTTATGGCGGAAGAACCGTAGGTTGGGGTGCAAACCCCAACATCGGATATATGCAGATGGCGATGTTGGGGTTTGCATCCCAACCCACATCCGGCCCGGCATTGCCCGCCACGCCCACTTCGGGCACTCTGCGCGCGCGGCACGGTCTTATGGATTCCTCAAGGCAAGCCGCCCACGTCCCTGAAGCGAAGCCCCCATGTTCCGACCGCTCGAGCTTTTCATCGGCCTGCGCTACGTCCGCGCCAAGCGGCGCAACCAGTTCATCTCCTTTATCTCCACCGTATCGATCGTGTGCATCACCATCAGCGTGATGGCGCTGATCACGGTGATGTCGGTGATGAACGGCTTCGACTACCAGCTGCGCTCGCGCATCCTCGGCGCCATTTCCGATGCTACGGTGTCCGGGCTGCCGGGCGAGACGGTGCAGAACTGGCAGTACGCCGTGCAACAGGTGAAGGCCAATCCGCATGTGCGCGGTGCGGCGCCGTATGTGGAGATCCAGTCGTTCCTGCAGGCGCAGCGCTCCGGTGGCGCGATGGTGCGCGGGATCGATCCCGCACAGGAGCCGAACGTTTCGGACATCAATCAGCACATGGTCGCCGGCTCGTTCGATTCGCTTACGCCGGATAGCTGGAACATCGTGCTCGGCAAGGACCTCGCCTTGCAGCTCGGCGTGAATGTCGGCGACAAAGTCACCATGGTGGTGCCGGAACTGCGTGCGACGCCGATGGGCGCGGTGCCGCGTATTCGTGGATTCAAGGTCAGCGGCATTTTCGAAATGGGCATGGAGGAATTCGACTCCGGCCTTGGCTTGATCAACATCAGCGACGCTGAAAAGCTGAAGAGCATCGATGGCCCTACCGGTATTCGCCTGAAGTTGGATGATCTCTACAACGCCGCCCCCGTCGCACGCGAACTGGCCGATACGCTCGGACAGATCTACAGCGTGACCACCTGGATGGACAGCCATGCGAATTTCTTCTCCGCCATCTCGATGGAGAAGAAAGTGATGTTCATCATCCTTTCGCTGATCATCCTGGTGGCGGTGATCAATCTGATTTCCATGCTGATGATGCTGGTCACCGACAAGCAGGCGGATATCGCCATCCTGCGCACCCTGGGTTCCACGCCACGCAGCATCATGGGCATGTTCATGGTGCAAGGCGTGCTGGTGGGGTTTGTCGGGATCGGCTTCGGCGTCGGCCTGGGTTCGCTGCTGTCGTGGCGGCTGCCCGGCATCGTGAAATGGATCGAGCACATTACCGGCGTCACCTTCCTCTCGCCGGACGTCTATTACATCAGCGAAGTGCCCAGCCGGCTCGATTGGCACGACGTAGTGTCGGTGTCGCTGGTGACCTTCCTGTTCTCCTTGCTGGCGACGCTGTACCCCGCGTGGCGCGCCTCGCGTACGCAACCGGCCCAGGCGCTGCGTTATGAGTAATCCGATGACGAATGCTGCCAACAACATCGTTCTGCGCGCCAGCCACGTCGCCAAAACCTACGAGGAAGGCGACCTGCGCACCACGGTGCTGACCAATGCAAGCTTCACGCTCAAGCGCGGCGAAACACTGGCGATCGTCGGCGCCTCCGGCTCCGGCAAGAGCACGCTGCTGCACATCATCGGCGGGCTGGATACGCTCACCGGCGGCGAAGTGGAAGTGGAGGGCCAGACCCTTTCCAAGCTTTCCGACGCCGAACGCGGCCGTGTGCGCAATCGCTCGCTCGGGTTCATCTACCAGTTCCATCACCTGCTGCCGGAATTCACCGCGCTGGAAAACGTGTGCATGCCCTTGCTTATCCGCGGCGTGGGCATACCCGAGGCGCAGAAACAGGCGGCGGCCTTGCTTGAACGCGTCGGCCTGGGCAAGCGCCTGGAGCACAAGCCTTCCGAGCTTTCCGGCGGTGAACGGCAGCGCTGCGCGGTGGCGCGCGCATTGGTGACGCGGCCCTCCTGCGTGCTGGGTGACGAGCCCACCGGCAACCTCGACGAAGACAACGCTGCGCACGTGTACGAGCTGATGCTGGAGTTGAATCGCGAGATCGGCACCAGCTTCATCCTGGTGACGCACGACAGCCGCTTGGCAGCGCGCATGGATCGCACGCTGGAGCTGCATAACGGCGAGCTGCGCGAAAAAGCGTGATCTCTCGCAGGCTGGGTTGAGGCGCAGCCGAAAAACCCAACGTAGCCATGCATGTCCTTACGTTGGGGTTCGGCTACGCCTCGGCCCAACCTGCATGAGGTTCAAGGCATCAGCCTGTCATTGCGCTGAGTCTGCGCCTTACAAACCTGCGCATACGCCTGCGCTAGCGTCGCGGGTATGGTCAAGCAACTGACGTATCCGGGCGCCATTGCCTGCGCGCTGGCACTGTTGACAGGCATATCGGCGGTGCAATGGTTGCCGTCGCTGCCGCCACGCTGGCTGATGGGAACGATCGCGGCGTGCGCCTTGGCTGCCGCGTGGTTTTTCCCACGCACCCGTTGCTTCGCCATCGTATTGCTCGGCTTCGCCTGGGCCGCATGGCGCGGCAGTGTGGCGATGGAAGGGCGCCTGCCCAAAGCATGGGAAGGCCAGGATTTCCAGGTCAGCGGCCGCGTCGCCGGACTGGCGCAGGCCAGGGCCGATGCAACCAGCGTGTTGTTTCGCATCGAGCAGGCCACGCGCGATGGACAAGCCGTACCCTGGAGCGGGCTTGCGCGGATCAGTTGGTATGACACCCCGACGGCGGATCCGGAGCCCTGTTCGCAATGGCAATTGCTGCTGCGCCTGCGCCGACCGCGCGGCATGGTGAACCCGGGCGGCGCCGATAGCGAACGCAGCGCGCTGGCACGTGGCATCGCGGCCGTGGGTTATGTGCGCAATGATCCGCGCAATCAACGTCTGAGCGTGAGCACGTTCTGTCTGGATCGCTTGCGTGGCGCGCTCGCCGACGGCATCCAGGCGCGTGTGCATGATCCGCACGATGCCGCCTTGCTGCGCGCCTTCACCGTGGGCGATACGCGCGGATTGGAGCAGCACGACTGGAATGTCGCGCGCGCAAACGGCATTTCGCACCTGCTCGCCATCTCGGGTTTCCACGTGGGCGTGGCGGCGGTTTTCGGCGCGTGGCTGTGCACGGCGATCTATTGGCTCTGGCCCGCGCTTGCCTTGCGCTGCCCGCATGCACAGGCGCAGGCGCTGTTCGCCTTGGCGTCGGCATCCGCGTATGGCGCGCTGGCCGGTCTGGGCATGCCCACGGTGCGCACCATGATCATGATCGCCGCGTTCGCGCTGGCGCGCTGCAGCCGGCGCGCGGCCGGTTCCGGGCACGCGTTGGCCGTCGCGATGATCGCCATCCTGCTGGTGAATCCCACGGCGGTGCTGGAGGCGGGCTTTTGGTTGTCCTTTGTCGGCGTGGCGTTCCTGATTCTGTGCATGGAAACGAAGGGACGCGGGCTGCGCGCCTTCCTGCGCGAGCTGACGCTGGGGCAATTGGTGATGACGATTGCGCTGCTGCCGCTGACGCTGTGGTTTTTTGGCGAAGCGTCACTGGTCGGGGCGTTGTCCAATCTGGTCGCGGTGCCGTTCGTCAGCTTCGTGATCGTGCCGTGCGCATTGCTCGGCATGCTGCTGTTGATGCTGTGCCCGCCATTGGCGACGCCGGCGCTGCGCGTGGCCGAATGGTTGACGCATGCGCAATGGTGGTTGCTGGAGCAGACCGCCAGCTGGCCGGGCGCGCAGTGGTATTTGCCGGCGGTGACGCCGTGGGCGTTGTTGCTGGCCACCTTGGGTGCAATCTGGCTGTTCATGCCGCGCGGCATGCCGATGCGTGCGTTCGGCGCATGCCTGTTTTTGCCTTTGCTGTGGCCGGCGCGGCCTCTGCCGGAGGCCGGTGCGTTCCAGGCGTGGGTGCTGGATGTGGGGCAGGGGCTTGCGGTGGTGCTGCGCACGCGCGGGCATGCCCTGGTCTATGACGCGGGCGCGCGCTATCCCTCGCAATTTGATCTGGGCACGGCGGTGGTGATTCCATCGCTGCATGCGCTCGGCATCGATCGGCTGGACATGCTGATGATCAGCCACGCCGACAACGATCACGCCGGTGGCGCATCCGCCGTGGCGGCGGCGTTTCCGATGGCGCAACGCTATTCGGGCGAGCCGGCGCGCATGCGCCTGCCGATGGCGCAATGCCTGGCCGGGCAGCAATGGGAGTGGGACGGCGTGCGCTTTCGCGTACTGAGCCCCGCCGCGGCGTCGACGAAAACCAAGGCCAACGATCTTTCCTGCGTGCTGCTGGTGGAAGGACGGGCGGGGCGCCTGTTGCTGACCGGCGACATCGCGATGGGTACCGAACCGCAGGTGGCCGCGGCGCTGGAGCCCGGACCGCGGCCGATCCTGCAGGTGCCGCATCACGGCAGTAAAAGTTCGTCCAGCGCCGAGTTCATTAACGCCGTCCAACCTGACCTTGCGGTGGTTTCCGCCGGCTGGCGCAACCGTTTTGGCCATCCGCGGGCGGATGTCATGCAGCGTTATGCCGCGGCAGGCGTAGCGGTGTTGAATACCGCGGTGGACGGCGCCGTTCAGCTTGATTTCCCCGCCACCGCGCCGGCGTACGTGGGCGCGCGATGGCGCTTGCTGCAGCGGCGCTACTGGCGGGAGTGAATGGCCGAAAACCGCGTGGCATACCCCTGCGGCCCTTTCGAACGTCATGCCGCCTGTGCGGAATTACTCAGAGCGTCCCCAGCGACACTGTTATGATGGCCGCTTCCGCAGACGGCCAGGGCCGGGAGTTCGTTGTGGGTGATTTGGGTCAGATTCTGATGGCAGGCGGCTGGGCCATGGCGCCCATCCTGATCTGTTCGGCGGTGGCGTTGGCGATCGTGCTGGAGCGGTGGTGGACCTTGCGGCGCAATTCGGTGCTGCCGCCGGGGTTGTCGCAGGAAGTGCGCGAATGGGCGCGCTCCGATCAGCTCGATCCGGCGCACCTGGAAAAACTCGCCACCGGCTCGCCGCTGGGCGAACTGCTGGCCGCCGCCTTGGCCGTGCGCCAGCACTCGCGCGACCTGATCAAGGAACGCATCGAGGACACCGGCCGCCACGTCGTGCATCGCATGGAGCGTTACCTCAACACGCTCGGCACCATTGCGCTGATCGGTCCGCTGCTGGGCCTGTTCGGCACCGTGATCGGCCTGATCCGCATGTTCATGCAGGTGATGGTTGGCGGCATGGCCGATCCCACCAAGATGGCCGGCGGCATCGGCGAGGCGCTGATCTGCACCGCGGCCGGCCTTACGGTGGCGATTCCGGCATATGTGCTGCATCGCTATTTCCGTTCCAAGGTGGCCGGCTACGTGGTGGAGATGGAAAAGCAAGCCACCTTGCTGCTGGACGATCTCACGCTTTCCGCGCAGCCGGCGGCGCCGCGAGCGCGTCGCACGCCGCCGGTGGGCGACAAGGCCTCGGTCTAAGCCATGCGCATCGGTAGCGACCGTCGCAACGACGATTTCGAGATCAACGTGGTCTCGCTGATCGACGTGCTGCTGACCTTGTTGATGTTCTTCGTGCTCACTACCACCTTCGTGCAGCACTCGCGCCTGAAAGTGAACCTGCCGCAAGCCAGCGCGGAAGATCGCGACATGCAGCCGCCGGCGATCACCGTGATGGTGGATCGCGACGGCCATTTCTACGTCGGCAGCGACGAAGTTGCCGGCGGCAGCGTGGATGCGGTGAAACAGGCCATTGCACGCGTGGCCGGCGACGATCGCAACCAGACCGTCACCATCCGCGCCGACGCCATGACCGCGCACCAGAACGTGGTCACCGCGATGGACGCGCTGGGCCAGCTCGGCTTTACCCACCTTTCCATCGCCACGACGCCTTCGCAGGCGGAAACGGGCAAATGAGCGAAGGCAAGAAGAAGGTTGCGCTGTGGGACGCGGAAAGCCGGCGCACGTACAAACGCCTGCTCGGCTATTCGGGCCGCTACTGGCCGGTGATCCTGGTATCGGTCATCGGCTTTGCGGTGGATGGCGGGGCCTTGGCCTTTTTCACCAGCAAGCTGCAGCCGATCATGGACAAGCTGCTGCAGCAGAAAGACCCGTATCTCATTCGCTGGATGCCGATCTGGATCATCGGCATCTTCCTGGTGCGCGGCGTGGCCATCCTCGTCAGTAACTATGGCATGGGCTACATCTCGCGCCACGTGGTGCAGCGCATGCAGCGCGATGTGTTCGCGGCCTATCTGCGCTTGCCTGCTGCGTTTTTCGGCAAAGAGCATTCCGGCCACCAGATCTCGCGCATCACCTACACCAGCGAACAGATCGCCGGCGCGGCGACAGATGCGCTGAAGGTGTCGGTGACCGAGAGCATCACCGTGCTCGGCATGTTCATCGTGATGCTCTACAAGAGCCTGTATCTCACCACGGCGTTGTTGATCCTGGTGCCTGCGATCATTCTGATCGCTTCGGCGGTAAGTCGTCGATATCGCGTCGTGAGCCGGCGTATCCAGGGCATGATGGGATCGGTCACCGGTACCGTGGATGAAACCGTGCGGGCGCATCGCGAAGTGCGCATCTACGGCGGGCAGGAACAAGCGGACGCGCGCTTCAAGCAGGTTTCCGACCGCGCCCGATATCTCAATCTGAAGATCGTGGCGACCAGCGCGCTTTCAGGATCGTCCATTCAGACGGTGGCTTCGCTGGCGCTGGCCGGCATGGTGTTCCTGGCTTCGCGTCCCTCGCAGATCGACCACATCTCGCCGGGTGTGTTCATCGCGGTGCTTACGGCCATGGGCGGCATGCTCTCGTCGTTGAAGCGGCTGACCAACGTGCAATCCACCATGCAGACCGGCATTGCGGCTGCGGAGAATCTGTTCGCGGTACTGGACCTGCCGCCGGAAGTGGATCATGGCAGCAAGGTTCTGCAACGCACCAACGGCGATCTGCGTTTCGAAGACGTACGCCTGGTTTATGCCAATGGCGAATTCGAAGCGCTCGCCAGGGTGAGCCTGCACTGCATGCCCGGTACGGTCACTGCGTTGGTGGGACGTTCCGGCAGCGGCAAGAGCAGCCTGGTCAGCCTGTTGCCGCGTTTCAATGCGCCGACGAGCGGACGCATCCTGCTCGATGGTGAGAACTACGAGAACTACACCCTGTCCTCGCTACGCAAGCAGATCGCCTGGGTGGGGCAAAGCGTCGTGCTGTTCGATGGAACGGTGGCCGAGAACATCGCCTATGGCGAATTGGCCGGCGCCAGCGAACAGGACATCGTTGCCGCTGCCGAAGCGGCCAACGCGATGGAGTTCATCCAGCGTCTGCCGCAAGGCATCCACAGCCCCATCGGCGAGGGCGGCAGCATGCTGTCCGGCGGCCAGCGCCAGCGCATCGCGATCGCCCGCGCGATCCTCAAGAACGCGCCGATCCTGGTGCTGGACGAAGCGACCAGTGCGCTGGATACCGAATCCGAACGCCTGATCCAGCAGGCGCTGCAGCGCCTGATGCGCGATCGCACCACGCTGGTGATCGCCCATCGGCTGTCCACCATCGAACACGCCGACCAGATCGCGGTGATGGATCAGGGCCGCATCATCGAACGCGGCACGCATGCCGAGCTGATGGCGCTGGGCGGCCATTACGCCGCGCTGCATCGCATGCAGTTCAACGAACGTCCCACCGTGGTTGCCGCCGACTGACGATGCGCCTGGCCGACACGCTCCAGGCAGGTTGGTACGAGGGAAAACCACTGCCGTGGTGGTGTCATCCGCTGTCGAAACTTTACGGCGTGGTGGTGGCGATACGCCGCACGCTGTATCGGCTCGGCTGGCTGCGCACGGTGCGGCTGGCTTGTCCGGTGATCGTGGTCGGCAATCTCACCGCGGGCGGCACGGGAAAAACGCCGCTCACCTTGGCGTTGGCCGAAATACTGCGCGCGCACGGCTATCGTCCCGGCGTGGTAAGCCGCGGTTACGGCGGCACGAGCCGCGAACCGATGCTGCTCGGCGATTCGCCGGATCCGGTCGAGGCTGGCGACGAACCGTGCGTGATACGTGCCAGCGGCGTGCCGGTGGCGATCGGCCAGGATCGTCCCGCGGCGGCGCAATTGCTGCTCGATGCCGGTTGCGATGTGGTGATCGCCGACGACGGCCTGCAGCACTATCGCCTGGCACGCGACGTCGAAATCTGCGTGATCGACGGCGCCCGCCGTTTCGGCAACGCGCGCCTGTTGCCGGCCGGTCCGTTGCGCGAACCCATGCACCGCCTGGCGCAGGTGGATTTCCGTATCTGCAACGGCGGCGATGCGAAGGACGGTGAAGTGCCCATGCGCCTGCATGGCAATTCGATGCGTGCGCTGGCGGATGAGCGCGAACTGCCCATCGCCCATTTTGCCGGCCGGCGCGTGCATGCGGTGGCGGCCATCGGCCATCCGCAGCGCTTCTTCGCGAGCCTGGCCGAACAGGGGCTGGAAGTGATTCCGCACCCGTTTCCCGACCACCATGCCTTCATGCCGGCCGACCTTACGTTTCGCGACGAACTGCCCGTGCTGATGACCGAAAAGGATGCGGTGAAATGCTGGGCGTTCGCCCAACCGCATTGGTGGAGCGTGCCGGTCAAGGCCGAATTGCCGGCGAGCTTCCATCAGGCCTTGCTCGCGCGGCTCGCGGTCAAGGCACGTCCGTAGGCGATGGCGTTATCATAGGCGCCATTTCCCGGCGCCACGCCGGCCTTTTCTGCGCGAGGTTTTGCATGAGCCTGATCCAGGTACCGGTTTCCTTCGGCGAACTGATCGACAAGATCACCATCCTGGAGATCAAGGCGCGCCAGATTTCCGATCCCGCCAAGCTGGTCAATGTGCACAACGAGCTCAACCTGCTCAACGCCACCTGGGCCAACGACCATGCCTCGCAAACCGACATCAGCAAGGAACGCGCGCACCTGCTTGCCGTGAACGAGGCGCTGTGGGATATCGAAGACCGCATCCGCCTGAAGGAGAAAGCGCAGGCATTCGACGCCGAGTTCATCGAACTGGCCCGCTCGGTGTATTTCAAGAACGACGAGCGCGCAGCGGTGAAGCGTCAGATCAATCTCAAGCTCGGGTCGCAACTGGTGGAAGAGAAGTCGTACCAGGATTATCGGGCGAAGTGACTCCTCGCCGGGATTTCCAACGTTGGGTTAGCGCAGCGTAACCCAGCGATGCCGCATCGAATATGCTAGGTGAAACATCACAGGGGAGTTCACCGTATGCGCCGATGGAAGGGTTTGCTGGGACTGCTGTTCGTGGTTTCACCCTTGCTGGCGCAGGACGTCCCTCCTGCACTGCGCGATTGGCAGGGCTGGGTCCTGCATGATGTTCCCGAGCACGGCTGCCCCTTTCTGGCCACCAGTAGCCCGGATGCCGATAGTTACCAGTGCATCTGGCCGGGCCGCCTGAGTATCGATGCGGGCAAGAGCGGGGGGCGTTTCACGCTCGATGTGCGCGTGGATGCCGCGAGCTGGGTGAGCCTTCCGGGCGATGAACACAGCTGGCCGCAGCAGGTGACGGTGAACAGCAAGCCGTGGCCGGTGCTGAATCGCGACGGTCAGCCGGCGCTGCGATTGGACGCGGGCGAATACGCCATCGAAGGAAATCTGCCGTGGGAGGCGCGTCCCGCCCGCCTGCGCGTACCGCTATCGATCGGCCTGGTTTCGTTGCATGTGGACGGCGGTGCGGTCGATCGCATCGAGCGCAACGGCGATCAACTCACGCTCGGTGAGGCGGCAGCGGCGCAGCGCCAGGCGGACGCGCTTTCAGTGCGCGTCTACCGTCATCTGACCGATGGCATGCCGGCACTGCTGGACACGCAGTTGCAGTTGAACGTGACGGGCAGTGCGCGCGAACAAGTGCTGGGTCCGGCGCTGCCCAAGGGCTTCATCGCTACGTCGTTGGAGAGCGACGTGCCTGCGCAATGGGAAAACGAGGGCCGGCTGCGCCTGCAATTGCGTCCCGGCCAGTGGACCGTGCATCTGTCCGCCCGCGCGGTCGATACCTTGCACGCAGTGACCATCACTTCGCCAGCTGAGCCATGGCCAAGGCAGGAAGTGTGGAGCTATAGCGACGATCCGAGTTTACGCAGCACGCGTGTCGAAGGCCGCGCCACCGATGCAGCGCAAGCGGGCGTGCCGGCGGATTGGCGTGAACTGCCGGCCTACGCGCTCGATCAAGGCAACGGGCTGGTGATCGCGCAGGGCGCGCGTGGCGGCGAAGGCGAAGCGGGCGACCAGATCCACCTTCAGCGCGAAATGTGGCTCGATTTCGACGGACGCGGTTTCAACGTCAGCGATCACCTCACCGGGAGCTTGCAGCGCGCACAACGCCTGGATGTGGGCGCGCCATGGCAACTGCTGCAGGCGTCGTCGCACGAACGCACCCCTCTGCTGGTTACCGACGCCGGCCAGGGGCGGACGGGCGTCGAATTGCGTGATGCGAATTTGGATCTGCAGGCAGGTTTGCGCGTGGCCGATCGCAGCGGTTCGCTGCCCGGCGCGGGATGGCTCGTTCCCCTGGAAAACATCGACGCCGTGTTGCATCTACCGTATGGCTATCGCCTGATCGGCGCGAGCGGCGTGGATCGTTCGCCGGATTCGTGGATAGGCAAGTGGAGTCTGCTGGACTTGTTCGTCGTCGCGCTGATCGCCTTGTTGGCGGGGCGATTGCTGGGCTGGCGCTGGGCTGTGCTTGCGGCGCTTTTCCTGGTTCTGTCGCAGCACGAAGCGGGTGCGCCGCGTTGGACGCTCGGTTTGGCGCTGGCCTTGGCGTTGTTGATGCGTGCGCTGCCGACCGGACGGCTGCGCTGGAGCGCGCAGGTCGCCAGCACGCTGGCGCTTGCCTTGGCGGTGTTGTGGACATTGCCGTTCGCCAAGATGCAACTGGAATACGCACTGCACCCGCAATTGGAAGGCAATGGGGGCTACATGGCGTTGGGACAGCGCATGCAGGCGGCCGATTATGGCGGCGTCGTCCAGAAGGCGAAAAAACGGCAGCCTGCGCCCGAGTTGGCCGAAATGAGCGCAGCCCCGGCGCCCGTGCCACCTGCACCCCCGGCGGGAATCGACTCGGTGTCCGAACCTCGTCCCAATGTCAGGGTGCTAGGAGGATATTCATCGGGTGTATCCGCCATGTACCAGATGGACAGCCACAGCATCATTCAGGCAGGTGCCGGCGTACCCGGTTGGGATGTCGGCAACAATTATCAATTGGGCTGGTCGGGGCCGGTCGCGCCTGAACAACGCATGCGGCTGGTGATTGCGCCCGCATGGCTTGTACGACTGCTGCGTGTGGCGATGCTGGGCTTGCTGCTGATGTTGCTGGCACGCTTCGCGCGCAACTTCATCAAGCCGTCCGATACGTCGTGGCGCATGCCGCGGGTGAGCGCTACGGCGGCAGCATGTTTGCTGTTGGCCGCCCTGCCGCATGCCGCCCATGCCCAGGCGATGCCCAGCCCGGATCTGTTGCAGCAATTGCACCGTCGTCTGCTGGAAGCACCCAAATGCGCACCCGATTGCGCAGTGATCGCCGCGGCCACCATGCAGGCGAAAGACGAGCAAGTCACCTTGCAACTGGAAGCGCATGTCGGCGCGCCGGTTGCGTTGCCGTTGCCGCAGGTCGGCGCGGGTTTGCAGCTTGTCGGCGTAACGGTGGATGGCCACGGCAACGCAACGATCGGCAAGCGCGACGCGCAGATACTGGCCAGGCTGGAGTCCGGCGTGCACCGCATCGATTTGAGCTATCGCGCCCAACCCACCGACAGCATCACCCTGAATTTTGCCTTGCGTCCACAATGGATGAAGTTCAACGGACAAGGCTGGTCACTCGATGGCATCGATGGCGGACGTCTGCTTGGCGACAGCGTCACCCTCAATCGCATTCGGGCCGCCGCCGACGGCAAGCAGGCAGCGCTTCCTCAACAGGCGTTTCCAGCCTACGTGCGCATCACACGCGATATCGTGCTGGGCGTGGATTGGACGGTGGTCAACACGGTCGAGCGTGTTGCGCCCAGCGAAGGTGGCTTCAGTCTTCAATTGCCCTTGCTGCCTGGCGAACACCCCTTGGGGGATGGGGTGCGAGTGAGCGACGGGCGCATCGGCGTCACCTTCAATGCCGGTGAGGATACGGTCACGTGGACCAGCCGCCTCGATCATGTGGATCATTTGAAGATCGCGGCGCCAGCGCTTGGCGAGCATGCCGAGGTTTGGCAAGTGCATGCGGCGCCGATCTGGCATGTCCAGGCCGATGGCGTGCCGGTCAGCGACAGCAGTGATGGCCTTCGCTTCCAGCCATTACCGAATGAAACGCTGCAGTTGAGTGTCAGCCGGCCCAAGGCCATCGACGGCGCCAGCCTCGCGTTCGACAGTGTGAGTGCAGGCAGCAGCGTGGGCGACCGCGCCACCGAGACGGAATTGACCTTGCTTGCACGCAGCACGCGCGGCGGTGAGCATGCCATTGCGTTGCCGAGCGGTACGGAATTGCTCGGCGCCACGCGCGACGACGAGCCGCTCAGCCTTGCGGTGAAGGACGGCAAGCTGAGCTTGCCGCTGTTGCCCGGCAAACATCGCTACACGCTGCGTTTGCGCGAACCGCGCGGCATCGGCGTGCATGTCGTCACGCCCGCATTCGCCCTGGGCGCGCCATCGGCGAATATCGGCCTGAACCTGAGGCTGCCGGAAGATCGCTGGGTGTTGTGGACGTGGGGGCCGCGGGTGGGGCCGGCGGTGCTGTACTGGTCGCAGCTGATCGTGTTGCTGGTGGCGGCATGGTTGCTGGCGCGCTATGCGCCCACACCGTTGCGGTTTTATCAGTGGCTGCTGTTGGGGCTGGGTTTCTCGGCATTCGCCTGGAGCGCCTATGCATTCGTGGTGATCTGGCTGATCTTGCTGGGTCTGCGCGGACGGCATGATGCGACGGTGACCAAGCTTGGAGATGCGCGCTTCAATCTGCTGCAGGCGCTGCTTGCCGCCGTCACCGTGCTGGCCTTGGCGATGCTGGTGTCGGCGGTGCCGAAAGGCCTGCTGGGTTTGCCGGATATGCATGTTGCCGGCAACGGTTCCACCGCATGGGAGTTGAATTGGTTTGCCGACCAGACCAAGGACGTGTTGCCACAGGCCGGCGTGTTCACCGTGTCGCTGTGGTTCTACAAGATCGCCATGCTTGCGTGGGCCTTGTGGCTGGCCAATGCGCTGATCGGATGGTTGCGCTGGGGCTTCGATGCGTGGACCAAGGGCGGGTATTGGAAGAAGCGTGAGCGCAAAGCTGCCAGGCCGCCGCAGTTGCCGGATACGAGTCAATAAAAAACGGGATGATGTAGGTAGGGTTGCAACCCCCGCATCGTGGTTCGACAGAGATCGCGATGTTGGGTCAATAACCCAGCTTACAGGGAAGCTGCGGCGGCTTCGAAGCGTTCGATGACGTCGTCGATGTCGATCAGGTCCATCACGCCCGGCTTTTCGATCTTGGTGCCCCAGGGAATCTCGCTTGCCGGCTTGCCGAAATAGCGACGCGAGGCGGCGTCGTATTTGTCGACGCACCAGCGGCGGTCGGAGTAGGGGCCGGAGCGCGCGGGGTTGCTGGCGGCGTGCAGGCCCAGCACTTTCAGGCCTACGGTATTGGCCATGTGCATCGGTCCCGAGTCGGGCGTGAGCAGCAATTGCGCGCGGCGGAACATCGCCATCAGTTTCTTCAGCGTGTCTTTGCCGGTGAGGTCGAGCGGCGCGTGCTTGCAGAGCGCCAGGATGGCATCGGCCATGCTGCGTTCGGCCGGCGATGGGCCGCCGATCAGCGCCACGCGCCAGCCGCGTGCCGTGGCGTGATCCATCGCCGCGGCGTAGCGTTCCGCGCGCCAGTTGCGCAGGGCATGGCTGGAGGTAGGACTGACCAGCAGCACGGGACGATCGTTCGGCCATTGCTCGGCCGCCCATGCATGGGCTTCATCGGGAATCGGAATATCCCAGCGCACCTCGGTCTGTGTAAGGCCCAGCGGTTCGCAGAAGCTGCCGATCGCCTGCAACACGTGCTCGCCGGTGCGGGCGGGGATGCGTTCGTTGACCACCAGGCCATGCAGATCCTTGGAACGCGCCCGGTCGTAGCCGATGCGGCGCTCGGCCTTGATGCCCAGGCTCAGCAGGTTGGAGCGCAAGGCCACCTGCATCTGCAACAGCGCATCGAAACGCCGGCCACGCAGCGCGGCGTGCACTTCGCGCATGCCGGCCCAGCCGGCGCCCTTGTCGAAGGTGACGAATTCCACCCCGGGCAGGTCGCCGACCAGCTTGCGTTCCAGCTTGCCGACGATCCAGGTCAGCGCCGCCTGCGGCCAGGCGCGCTGCAGCGTGCGGACCAGTGGCACCACGTGGGTGACGTCGCCAATGGCCGAGGTGCGCAGCAGGCAGATGGAAGCGGGATGGGACATGTAGAATCGCCGGGCAATGAGAGACCGAGCCGCAGCACCGATGCACGAGCAACTGCGCCAAGACGCCAAGGGTGCGATTCTGTTCGACGCCACCGTGTCGCCACAAGTCGACGGCGCCTGGTTCGATGTCGAGCATTGGCGTCAGCAGGGGGCGCTCAGCACGCAATCCGGTGGACGCGGCGGCGTGGCGGTGATCCGCACGCCCGCCGGCGAATGCGTGCTGCGGCACTACCGCCGCGGCGGCATGGTGGCGGCGCTGATGGGCGATCAATACCTGTGGACCGGCGCGGACCGCACGCGCAGCTTTCGCGAATTCCGCTTGTTGCAGGCCATGGCCCGGTTGCAATTGCCGGTGCCGCAGGTGGTGGCGGCGTGTTATCGACGCAGCGGTCTTTATTACCGGGCGGATCTCATCATGCAGCGCCTGCCGGAAACGCAGACGTTGACGCAATGCGTGGCGCACCATCGCCTGGACGCCGAACTGGCCGCCGAGGTTGGCGCGCTGGTGGCACGATTCCATCGCGCGGGCGTGTGGCATGCCGATCTCAACGCGCACAATGTGCTGGTCGCGCCATCGGGGCTTTATCTGGTGGATTTCGATCGCGGCCGCATGCGTGCGCCGGCGCCGAGCTGGCGCATGGGCAACCTTGAGCGGCTGCGTCGCTCGCTGTTCAAGATAGGCGCCGCGGCGCAGGGCGATACGGTGTTCGATCAAACGATCTGGACACCGCTGATGCACGGTTACGAGCGGACACTGAACGCATGAATTGGCATCTGCATTTTCTCGGCACCGGCGCCGCGCACGCGGTGGAATTGGGTTCGTCGTCCGCGGTACTGGAGCGCGACGGCACGCCGATGCTGTTGATCGATTGCGGCCCGGATACCTTGGACCGCTACTACGCTGCGTATGGCGAGCCGCCGCGCAATATCTACATCACGCACACGCATATGGATCACGTCGGCGGCCTGGAACGCCTGTTCACCCGCGTGTGGTTCGATGAAGCGCTGCGCGGAAAAACCCGCGTGTTCGCGCATGCGGCGCTGGTGCCATGGCTGCAGACGCGCGTGGCCGATTACCCCGGCGTGCTGGCCGAAGGCGGCGTGAATTATTGGGAAGCGTTCCGCCTGGTGCCGTGTTCGCGCGGTTTCTGGCTGGATGGCTGGTGGTTCGACGTGTTCGCCACCAGGCACCATCGTCCGGGCACCTCGTTCGGCGTGGCGCTGCCCGGCAGTTTTGTGTTCACCGGCGACACGCGGCCGATTCCAGAAGTGCTGGCGCAGTACGTGGGCGGGCAGGAGTGGATCGCGCACGATTGCGGCCTGGCGGGCAATCCTTCGCATACCGGTATCGACGATATCGAGCGTGAGTATGAAGAAGGGCTGCGCGCGCGGCTGGTGCTGTATCACTACGGCAGCAAGGCGGATGGCGAAGCGCTGGCGGCACGCGGGTATCGCATTGCGCGTGCGGGTGAGCGCGTGGCGTTGGCGGCGCCGCTGCCGCCGGGGCCGAACGCCGGGTAGGTTGGGGTGCAAACCCCAGCGCCGCCATGCCGGAGCGTTCCGGGTGCTGGGGTTTGCACCCCCAACCTACGCCAGTTCCGGGAGCCAGGCACCTCACGCATCTTGTCTGCAATCTGGCCAGCGGCTATCCTTCCGCTTCTTTGTTGGCGGGACGCCAGCAAAGTGGTTGTAGCGTGCGGAGAGATGTCCGAGTGGTTGAAGGAGCACGCCTGGAAAGTGTGTATACGGCTTATCCCCGTATCGAGGGTTCGAATCCCTCTCTCTCCGCCAGTTTTTATTGAAACTGGCCATTGAATCGCCAGTTTCAGGGCTTCGATGCCCACCCTATGGTGGCCCCGTCGGTCCCCCCGCGACGATAGTTCGCAAACCCCGCCAGGTCCGGAAGGAAGCAACGGTAGCGGATGATTCGGGTGCCGGGGTGTGGCT
>Ga0209026_1000141_pt1 | contig 114545 bp, 120 predicted proteins | sample AraplaCL_Col_mCL_FD_184262 | JGI IMG/M metagenome (GOLD analysis project Ga0209026, IMG submission 184262) | Arabidopsis root microbial communities from the University of North Carolina, USA - plate scrape CL_Col_mCL (SPAdes) (version 2) | ecosystem: Host-associated > Plants > Roots >...
CTGGAACACCCCTCATCCGTCTCGGCGCTGGCGCGCCGATCCACCTTCTCCCACAAGGGGAGAAGGAAGGCTCAGCGCCTCACCGCCACATGCGGCGCGAACTTCCGCACGGCATCCACCATGTCCTGACCGCGCACGTCGAGCGAGGAGATCTCCATATGCACGGTGTTCCGGCCGAAGGGCATGATGCCGAAGGCGTTGGCGGCGGAATATTTGATTTCGTCGGGCGGCTCCTCAGTCAGTTCGAAATTGAGCATCGCGCCGCCCTTGCCTCCGGCGGCGAGCCGCACGCTCTTCACCTTGTTCCACGGCACCAGCACGTCGCCGGCGCGACGATCCCGGAAACCCTGGCTGTCCAGCACGACCTTGACCGAATTATCGAAAGCGCCGCGCGCGATGAAGGCGCCGAGGGCCAGGCAGGCGAGGCTGAGCAACGCGATCCACAGCACATGCCCGCCATCCGCGCCCGCGGCCACGCCCTGCAGCGCGCCGAAACCGAAAATGCCGCCGATCAGGAACGGCCCAAGCGCCGGGAAGAGTTTTCCCGACGGGCTGTTGCGGATTTCGAGCGGGGCGGACATAGCCTTCGCACTTAACGCTCCGGCTTCAGCAGCGTCCAGATCCAGCCGATGAAGGTCAGCACCAGGAACGGATAGCCGAGCGCCGGCAGCGGTGCGGAGGTGGGCAGCAGCGGCGCGCCCCACAGGATCATGAAGACCGAGACAGCGAACAGCACGGCGGCGACGAAAGCCGTGAGCCGCATCCACAGCGCGAATGTGGCTGGCGCGCTGACCATGACGAGCCCCGCCGCCCACAGCGCAATGCCGCCTGCATAGGAGGGAACGCTCGCCTGCAATCCCGCGGCATTGCCGGCCAGCAGCAGGCTTTCGCCGGCGAGGAAAGTGAGGAAGCCGGCCGCGACGAGATCATTGCCCTGACGCTGGTATTTCATGGTGAGCAGTGCAGTGGCGACGACGATGCCGACGCCGTCGATGGTCCAGAGCGTTTCGCGCAGCGGAGCGCTGCCGACGAAGGTGCCGGCCAGGCCGAAGGCGCCGCCAACGGCGAGGCCGAGAGAGGCGACGGTGTCGGATGTGGTGCGCATGCGATGTCTCCCCAAGCCGGGTTCAGGCCGGCAGCTTCAATGGGTGCTTTTGAACAGCGAAGCGATCGAGCAAATCCCTGCCATCACCAAGGCTGATACCCTTCAGCCACTCCCCTCCAACTCGTATCGCGCCACCTCCCGTTGTTATAGTTCTTCTCAGCATCCAACATGGCAAGAGTCACGATGTCGGGTACTTCGCAGCCTTGATGAGAGGCCACGCTTCGGCGTAGGGCATGATCCCTTCGTGCTTTGATTTCCAATGGGCGTCGATGCCATCCCAGCCATTGCCTTGAAAGACGTGACGGCATTCGGGACAGACCTTAGGATCCCGTCCGTCTTTAGCCACCTTCTTAGACGGGCGGTCAAACGCCTCTTCGGAGTCGTCCGTTTCGAGTTCCTGTGTAGCTTCGCGCGATTTCCGAACCTGCAGATTGGTTGCCGTCTTCGACATTTTGGCGCCTTTCGATTACATAAACGGCCCAGACAAGATTGTCTATAACACTCTGTTTTTAAAGATCTTTCTTGAGCTCTTAATGAAACGTGAAGAATCCGGCGGCGAACGAATTACATAAACTAGAACCAATATGGCACATAGCGAGCATTACGTTTCGCTTGATCCTCATCAAGCGCCCTAATCAGATTGGCATCTCGCGCGTCTGCAATCACCAAGGATGCTTGCGGATATTGCTTTTCGCTCAGGCCAAGCCTCGCGCGGAACGATGCATTGCTCATATGCTCGTTCTTTTCTGTACACAGACACGCGTGCTGATAGCAGGCTCGAATCCGCTCCTCCTTCGTCATATCTGGGAACGTTTTCGGTCCGTAAAGTGTGACGACGGTCGAGTTCTCTTCCTCTTGGAATAGCGGCGGCGGCAGGATAGCGCGTTCGATAGCTGTTAAAGCACGATCCACACCGCTGCCGCGTTCCTCACATATGCCGAGTCGACGCATCAAGTGTCCGAAGCGGCTGTTACGAGAGGTGGATGGCGCGTTTATGAACCGGTCTAATGGTACAAGCGGCTTGCCGGGATTGGTAACTTTTAGGCGATCTGTGAAGACCTCGATGACCGGTCCATCGCCACTTGCGGTGAAGTCCTGATGTATGATTGCGTTTGCTACAATCTCGCGGACCGCTACCTTTGGGATGGAATGAACAACGACCCTTGTCCCGTGTTGCATTTCTTCGCGAGGATTTAGGTAAGCCATCACAAAATCGAGCAAAGCGTCAAATGTCACGCCGTAGCCTTTTTGGCCGTGAAGCTCTCGCAGGGTCTCGGTTTTTGCCTTCCCTTTATAAGCTATGACCCGGGCACCTTTCCGTTCAAGACCAGAAATTTTCCGCATGTTTTTAGTGGCGGCGATGGCGAGAAGATTCGTCACGTCAAAGCCACCCTGTTTGTTGTCGCGTATGAGATCCTCCTGAACGAGGTATTCCACATACCCAACTGCAGATTGCCTTTTGATGCCCAAGCCGCCAAGCAGTTGCGGAATATGAAACTCGTCCAGCAGTTGCTCTACTGGAACATGAGACTGCACCACCGCCTGTTCAAACGAGAAGCGATTTGTGGTCTGCCAAAGTGCCCGCTCTCGCTCGCTATCATTGCCCACAGGATGAAGTGATGTATCAATCCGAATGTATGCAATTCCGTTGAACTTTACCGGCTGTTGATAGCCGTGAGAAACTGCCAACACCTCAACACGTTTGCCTTCGACAAACACGCTTTTTAGGTCGACCATCACGCGCGGAAAGAGGCGACCATTTAGCCAGTGCAGAAACGTGTCATTGCCAACTTTTTCATGTGCAAGCTTAACGGTCGTACCAAGAATGTTGTGAGTTCCGTCTTCAACACCGAAGACTAGATAACCACAGTCCTCGTCGGCCAGAATAGCGCCATTGGAGAGCGCTGAAACATATTTCCCTACCGTGTCAGGGTGGAACTCATTCACCTTGAATTCAAGCCACTCGCTTTCGCGAGGGTAACCCACTAGACGTCGTACCAGTTGCTCAGCGTCATGAATAGGCATTACTGGGGCCGTTTTCGGCTATGGCGCTCAAGCCGCCAAAGGGGCAATCAATTGAACTGATCTACGATAGTGCGTTTCCTTAGACTTCAACAAGTCTGCTATTTGCCTTTGTTATCGTTCACGGCAATGAGCGAACGAACAGTGGTTTCAATGCGCTGGCCGAGCGGTTCGAACACCGGAAGTCGAATCCTGTAGGTGGCAGTGCAGATGATGCTCCACGCAATGCCCCCTCGTGCCGCGCTTGAGGATCGAATAATAGCCCTCAAAACGCTGGCAGGGGTCCGCTGCCTCCGGCAGCTTTCGAAGCCTTGCTATCGATCCATCGATGATTTGGCGCACTCCGCGCGCCAACCGGCTCCTCAATCACCCATCTTCAGCGCCTGGATAAACGCTTCCTGCGGGATATCCACCTTCCCAAACTGGCGCATCCGCTTCTTGCCCTCTTTCTGCTTGTCGAGCAGCTTGCGCTTGCGGGTCACGTCGCCGCCGTAGCATTTGGCGGTGACGTCTTTGCGCAGGGCCGAGATGGTTTCGCGGGCGATGACCTTGCCGCCGATCGCGGCCTGGATCGGGATCTTGAAGAGGTGGTGCGGGATCAGCTCCTTCAGCTTCTCGCACATCTGGCGGCCGCGCTTTTCCGCCGCCGTGCGGTGGACCAGCATGGACAGCGCGTCGACCGGCTCCTCATTGACCAGGATCGACATCTTGACCAAATCGCCCTCGCGATAATCGGTCAGATGATAGTCGAACGAGGCGTAGCCCTTGGAGATCGACTTCAGCCGATCATAGAAATCGAAGACGACTTCGTTGAGCGGCAGATCGTAGGCCAGCATGGCGCGCTTGCCGACATAGGAGAGGTCGGCCTGGATGCCGCGCCTGTCCTGGCAGAGCTTCAGGATGCCGCCAAGATATTCGTCGGGGGTGAGGATGGTGGCTCGGATCCACGGCTCCTCGATGGCCGCGATCTTAACCACGTCGGGCATGTCGGCCGGGTTGTGCAGTTCCTTGACCGTGCCGTCATTCAACAGCAGCCGGTAGACGACGGAGGGTGCCGTGGCGATCAGATCGAGGTTGAACTCGCGCTCCAGCCGCTCCTGGATGATTTCCAGATGCAAGAGCCCAAGGAAGCCGCAGCGATAGCCGAAGCCGAGCGCGGCGGAGGTTTCCATTTCATAGGAGAAGGACGCGTCGTTGAGGCGCAATTTGCCGACGGCGGCGCGCAGGTCCTCGAAATCGGCGGCGTCGACCGGGAACAGGCCGCAGAACACCACCGGCTGCGCCGGCTTGAAGCCGGGCAGCGCATGCGCCGTCTGGCGCTTGTCCTCGGTGATGGTGTCGCCGACGCGGGTGTCGGCCACTTCCTTGATCGAGCCGGTGAAGAAGCCGAACTCGCCGGGGCCGAGCTCGTCGACATTGATGCGGGCCGGCGTGAACACGCCGGTACGCTCGACGAGATACTTGGCGCCGGTGCCCATCATGCGGATGGTCTGGCCCTTCTTCAGCACACCATCGATGATGCGCACCAGAACGATGACGCCGAGATAGGCGTCGTACCAGCTGTCGACCAGCATCGCCTTGAGCGGCGCCTTGATGTCGCCCTCGCGCGGCGGCGGCAGGTCGTTGACGATCGCCTCCAGCACGTCGGGAATGCCAAGTCCGGTCTTGGCCGAGATCAGCACGGCGTTGGAGGCGTCGATGCCGATCACCTCCTCGACCTGCTCGCGGATGCGCTCGGGCTCGGCTGCGGGAAGGTCGACCTTGTTCAGCACCACGACGATCTCGTGGTTGTTGTCGATGGCCTGGTAGACATTGGCTAAAGTCTGCGCCTCGACGCCCTGCGAGGCGTCGACGACCAGCAGCGAGCCCTCGCAGGCGGCCAGCGACCGCGACACTTCATAAGCGAAGTCGACATGGCCGGGGGTGTCGATGAGGTTGAGGATATAGTCCTCGCCATTGTTGGCGCGGTATTTCAGCCGCACCGTCTGCGCCTTGATGGTGATGCCGCGCTCGCGCTCGATATCCATCGAGTCCAGCACCTGCTCCTTCATGTCGCGCGCCTCCAGCCCGCCGGTGGACTGGATCAGCCGGTCGGCAAGCGTGGATTTGCCATGGTCGATATGGGCGACGATGGAGAAATTGCGGATGTGGTCGAGCGGGGTGGTCATGATGGGGCGGCTTTAGCAGGGGCGCGGTTGAGGGGCAAGCGGTGGGGCTTTTTCCTTCTCCCCGTTCACGGGGAGAAGGTGCCCGAAGGGCGGATGAGGGGTGAGTCCATCGTCGACGAGTGTGCGCCTCCGATAGCGAAGATCGGCGCCGAGCTTCCTCACCCCTCATCCGTCTCGGCGCTGCGCGCCGATCCACCTTCTCCCCGTAAACGGGGCGAAGGGAACATTCAAAACTGCTTAAACTTTCATCCACCCCTTTAGGGCATCCTTCGCCACCGGATGGTAAACCCGCGCACCGCCGTGAGAACGAAGGCTTGAAATGAGCACTGCCAGAAAGTTGGGCCTGGTCGGGGTGGCCGGGCTGACGAAGCGTTTTTGTTCGAGCCGCAACGGCTCGATGATGCCGATGATGGTGCTGTTGACGATCCCGCTGTTGATCGCGGTTGGGTTTTCCGTCGACTACACCTCGGCGGTGACGACCCGCTCCAACATGCAGAACGCGCTCGACGCCGCGATCCTGTCGATCACCACCATGCCCACCACGACAAGCCTTGGCGACCGCCAGACGGCGTTGCAGCAGGCTTATGCGGCAAACATCGACCCGGGCATCGGCGGCACGGCGACGCTGACCAGCGTCAATGTCGCGGCCGACGGCACGGCGACCTTCACCGCCAACGCCACCTATTCGATGCCGACCAATTTCATGCAGATCGCCAGGATCAACACGGTGCCGATCGGTGTCGGCTCATCGGTGCGCAAGACGCCGGCGCTCGTGCAAACGACGTTCAAGGTGACGAAAGTGTCGGGCTACTGGGCCAAGACCATGACGCTCTGGGGCACCCAGTTCGGCTCGACCACCCCCAACAAGCTGATGACGATCAGCTACAGCTATAATGGCGCCGGCGATCCGAAAGGCTACGGCACCACGACCGTCAGTACGGTCAACGGTTCCACTTCCACGCTGGTGCAGAAGCAGGTTTGCACCACCGATACGCTGAAGAATCTGCAGAAGAACCTGCCGGCCGGATCGGTCATCCAGACCGACAATTACGGCACGACCTATTCGTGCGCCGACACCTTCTATCCGGCCAACGGCGCCGGCGCGGTGATCGATGTCAGCCAGATGGATCAGCTCTATCTGCAAATGTCGGTGCCGTCGGGCAACCCATCGACGCTGAAATCGAACGATCCAAACACGTCGAACCGGCTCTATATCGGCACCAGCGCGACGAACATGCCGGAGGTGGCGACAGGGCAGACCGTCAACATCTTCACCGCCGTGCCTTGCGGCCAAGTCGGCTACCAGGCGTGGGAAGACGGCGGCAACGCCGTGCCGGCGCCGGTTTCCAACGCCGACTTCTTCTACACGGTACAAGGCAAGTGCAACTACAACCAGCGGCCGTCGGAGACGGTGCTGACGCAGTAGGCACGCGGCTTCGCCTTCTCCCCTTGCGGGAGAAGGTGGCTCGGCGCGTAGCGCCGAGACGGATGAGGGGTGTTGGACGGAGTGCGGCGGCCGGTTAATCTGGCGCTATGCCGCATCAACCCGTTACCCAAGCCAAACGTAGCTTTGCCCGTTCGCTTCGTCGCGAAATGACGGAAGCAGAGAATAAGCTTTGGCACGAGTTGCGTGACCGCAGACTCGATCGGATCAAATTCCGACGCCAGCTGCCGATTGGAAAATACATCGCTGATTTTGCCTGTCTCGAAGCGCGTCTCATTGTTGAGCTCGATGGCAGTCAGCACGCAGACTCGGATTCAGATCGGGTACGCAGTGCAGAACTGAAGGCGAGCGGCTTCCGGGTTCTGCGATTCTGGAACGACGATGTGCTTAGGGACTTGAATGGCGTCTGCGATACCATCATCGCCTATGTGAGGGACCCTGGTCTGCAACCTTGGCGATGAAGCAGTATCAACGTCTCACTCTGCTGGAGCACCCCTCATCCGTCTCGGCGCCGCGCGCCGAGCCACCTTCTCCCGCAAGGGGAGAAGGGAAGCAGCGCCGGCGCCTCAATCACAAACCGGTGAAGCTGTAACGAACACCTCCGCGACGGCGAAATGTGAGCATGACCCGCCAACGGAGACTGCTCGCCATGACCGGATTGAAGACAACGCTCGCCACGGCACTGCTTGCCGGCGCTACGCTTGCCACAACCATAGGCGCCTCCTTTGCCCAGCCACTCACCGTGGTCGAGCTGTTCACCAGCCAGGGCTGCTCGTCCTGCCCGCCGGCCAATGCCAATCTGATCAAGGTCAAGGACCAGCCCGGCGTGCTGGCGCTGTCGTTCAACGTCACCTACTGGGACTATCTCGGCTGGAAGGACACGTTCGGGCGCAAGGAATTCACCGACCGCCAGGTGACCTACGAGCCACCGCTCGGCCATGACGGGCCGTTCACGCCGCAGGTTGTGGTGAATGGCAGCCACGACGCCGTGGGTGCGGCGCCCGGCGAGATCCAGTCGCTGATCGCCAAGAGCGGCCGCACGCAAGGCCCTGAACTGTCGCTTGCCAACGGCAAAATCAGCATCGGCGCCGGCAAGGCGCCGGGTGGAAAGGCCGATGTCTGGCTGGTGCGCTATAACAAAGGCGTCGTCGAGGTGCCGGTGGCGCGCGGCGAGAACACCGGACGCACGCTGCCGCACGCCAATGTCGTGCATGCGCTGACCAGGCTCGGCAGCTGGAACGGCGCGGCGACGACGCTGCCGCTGCCGGCGGCCGCCGGAGGCTTCAGCACCGCCGTGCTGGTGCAGAGCCCGGGCGGCGGGCCGATCCTGGCCGCCGCCGCCAACTGATCTTTCTTATCGCTTCGCGCGGGGCCGCATCGAGCGGCAACGCATCACCAGGCCCGCATGCGCGCGCCAAACCCAAGGAGACTATCATGACCAAGTATCTGACCCTGCCGGCGCTCGCTTTCGCGCTTTCGGCCGCCGTCTTCGTTTCCGGCGCGCGCGCCGACGACACGACCAACGCGATGAAGCCCGCCAATGCGATGGCAACCGACGCCATGAAGCCGGCCACGGATGCGATGAAGCCGGCGGACGCCATGAAGCCCGCCGATGCGATGAAGCCCGACGCGATGAGCACCCAGGCGATGAAGCCGGCATCCGATGCCATGAAGCCCGCGACGGGCGCGATGAAGCCGGCGACGGATGCCATGAAGCCGGCGGACGGCACCGCGCAGTAAGGCGGAGCCAGGCACTGCCCCTCACCCGGCCTCCGCTTCGCTCGGCCGACCTCTCCCCGGCGGGAGAGGAGACTGTCGAAGCCGGCGCCAATCTCTTCTCCCCTCGGGGAGAAGGTGGCCGCGATGCGGCCGGATGAGGGGGAGCGCCGCCGCACGGCAAAGTGAGAACTGCCTGGCGGCTTGGTTCGTATATAATGGAACAACAACAGGAGATCGGAACATGACCGGTATCGAAAAGACACGGCCGTTCTTTGCCCGCGGCGCGCTGGCCGTGCTCGGCCTGGCGGCGGTCGCCGCGGCCGCCTTGTGGCAGACCCCGGCGCGCTCGGCCGAGGACGCGGTGGTGATCCCGCCGCCGGCAATGGATGAAAAAGCGGCGAGCGGCACGGAAAAGGCCATCTTCGCCGGCGGCTGCTTCTGGGGCGTGCAGGGCGTGTTCCAGCACGTCAAGGGCGTCAGCAAGGCGGTATCGGGCTATACCGGCGGCAGCGCCGAAAACGCCGTCTACGAAGTGGTCGGCAGCGGCCGCACCGGCCATGCCGAATCCGTCGAGATCACCTACGATCCGTCCAAGGTGACCTATGGCCAGCTGCTGCAGGTCTATTTCTCGGTCGCGCACAATCCGACGCAGCTGAACTACCAGGGGCCGGACTCCGGCACGCAATACCGCTCGACGATCTTTGCCGAGAACGACGCGCAGAAGAAGATCGCCGAGAGCTACATCGCCCAGCTCGACAAGGCCAAGGTGTTCCCAAAGCCGATCGTCACCACGCTCGAAACCGGCAAGACCTTCTATCCGGCCGAGGATTATCATCAGGATTTCCTGACGCTGAACCCGACCTATCCCTATATCGTCTACAACGACCTGCCGAAGATCGAGAATCTGAAGGCGCTGTTCCCGCAGCTCTACAGCGAGAAGCCGGTCCTGGTGCTGGCCTCCAGCAAGAGCTGAGCTAATTTCCTTCTCCCCGCTTGCGGGGAGAAGGTGCCCGAAGGGCGGATGACGGGGCAGCGCCGGCGTTCGTAACTGAGTGCCGGCCGCTTGCCTGACAGGTTTGCGCCGCCCCTCATTGCCCTGCCGGGCATTTCTCCCCGTAAACGGGGAGAAAGACGATCTTAATCGTATCTCAGATCCGTCGCCTTCCCGCCGAAGACGCGGTAGGCATAAAACGAATAGAAGATGATGATCGGCAGCACGACGACGACGCCGACCAAAATCACCGCCAGGCTCTCGGTTGCCGACGCTGCCTGCCAGATCGTCAATTTGTCGGGCACGACGTAGGGATAGAACGACCAGGCAAGCCCGGCAAAGCCGAGCGTGAAGATGGCGGCGAGCGTCAGGAACGGCCTGATCGCATGGCGATCATCGGGCTTCGGCAGATGGAAGGTCTGCCGCCACAGCCACAGGAACAACAGCGCCGACAGGATCGGCAGCGGCGAGAGATAGAGCATCTGCGGCCAGGCGAACCATTTGGCGAAGATGCGCGGGCTGGCGAATGGCGTGGCCAGCGACACCGCCGCCATGCCGAGCACCGTCAGCACCAGCGCGTTGCGCAGCCAAAGCACGGCCTTCTTCTGCAATTCACCCTCGGTCTTGTAGATCAGCCAGGCGGCGCCCATCGCGGCATAGGCGGCCGACAGGCAGAGCGCCACCAGCGCGCCGAAGGCCATGCCGCCGAGGCCGACATCGAGGCCGAGCACATAGACGCCGAGCATATAGCCCTGGGCCAGCGAGGCGATGGTGGAGCCGAGGAAGAAGATGCGGTTCCAGCGATGCTTCTTGCCTGCCGGCACCTTGGCGCGGAAATCGAAGGCGACGCCGCGCAGGATCAGCCCGACCAGAAGCACGAAGACCGGCAGATAAAGCGCGGTAAGGATGGTGCCATGCGCCATCGGGAAGGCGACCAGCAGCAGGCCGACCGCCAGCACCAGCCAGGTTTCGTTGGCGTCCCAGAACGGGCCGATCGCGGCGATCATGGTGTCCTGCTCAGCGTCCTGCGCAACCGAGAACAGGATGCCGATGCCGAGGTCGAAACCGTCAAGCACGACATAGATCAGGATGGCTAGGCCCATCAGGCCGGCGAAGATCAGAGGTAGAGCGGTTGGCCAGTCGAAGCTCATTGTCTCACTCCCCAGCGGCCGGTTGCGACAGCGCCGCGTTCATGACGCCGGGCAGTGGCGAGGCGTCGCCATCCTTGGCCGCCTTCAGCGCCAGATGCACCAACACGCCGAGATAGGCGACCAGAAGCAGCACATAGAGGATGAGATAGACGGCGAGTGTCAGCGCGACATGGCTGCCGGCGACCGGCCCGACGGCGTCGGCCGTCTTCAAGACGCCGGTGACCAACCAGGGCTGGCGACCGATCTCGGTGGTGTACCAGCCGGCCAAAGTCGCCAGCCAGCCGGACAGCGCCATCGGCACCATGATCAGCGCCAGCGGCCTCGGCAGGCTGTGGCGGCGCTTGAGGAACCAGGCGGCCGACCACGAAACGATCAGCATCAATATGCCGGTGCCGACCATGACGCGGAAACCCCAGAACACCGGGAAGACCGGCGGATGGTTGCCGGGATAGTCGTTCAACCCCGGCACGACGCCGCTGGTCGAGTGACGCAGCACCAGGCTGGCGCCGTCGGGAATGGCGATCTCGAACCGGTTTTCCTTCGACGCCTCGTCGGGCAGTGCGAACAGCACCAGCGGCACGTTGGGGCCGGTGTTCCAGTTCGCCTCCATGGCCGCGATCTTCTGCGGCTGGTGCTCGAGCGTGTTGAGGCCATGCTGGTCGCCGGCAAAGATCTGGATCGGGATCAGGATGGCGGCCGTGAAGACGCCGGTGCGCAATGCCTTCCACATCGATTCCGAATGGTCGCCGTTGAGGTAGCGCAGCGCCGACAGGCCGGCGATGAGAAACGAGACCGTCAGCCCCGAGGCCAGAAGCATATGGACGAGACGGTAGGGCATGGAGGGATTGAAGACGATCGCCCACCAGTCGACCGCATGCGCCTTGCCGTCGATCATCTGGAAACCGGCCGGCGTCTGCATCCACGAATTCAGCGCGATGATCCAGAAGGCCGAGACGGTCGTGCCGCCCGCGACCAGCACGGTGGCCAAGGTGTGGATGCGGTTGGAGACGCGGCGGAAGCCAAACAGCATGATGCCAAGGAAGGCCGCCTCAAGGAAAAAGGCGGTGAGCACCTCATAGGCGAGCAACGGGCCGGCGATGTTGCCGACGGTTTCCATATAGCCCGGCCAGTTGGTGCCGAACTGGAAGCTCATGGTGACACCTGACACCACGCCCATGGCAAAGGAGAGCGCGAAGATCTTCACCCAGGTGAAGTAAGCACGCATCCAGGCGGAGTCGCCGGTGGCGTTGTAGCGGAGCTTGAAGAACAGCAGCACCCAGCCAAGTGCAATGGTGATAGCCGGAAACAGGATGTGAAACGAAATATTCGCGCCGAACTGGATACGCGACAGAATGAGCGGGTCCATGGGTGACTCCGGCTGCTGTTATTCTTTGACGGTACACCTCAGGCATGCATCGGTCAAAGCGGCGCAGCGCCACGCGAGGCGCGTTGTCACATTGGACAGGTTGTCACTCTGGCCCGCCAGCGTGACAGCACCAAGAAACAAAGCCGGCGAACAATGTCAGCGACAGTGATTTCCGGTCAGCCGCTGTCGCGGGCAGCCGGCAGGTCGGCGAAGGCGTCCGCGAATTTGCGCATCAGCCTGATCAGTTCCTCGAACCCGTGCTCGCCCCAGCTTGCGAAGATGGCGCGGCCCAATCTTTCCCGACGAGATCGGCCATCGCCTTGCCAAGCGCGGCGGACGGTTTTCACGCTGGATTGAACACGCGACGGATAAGGCGACTGTCCAGAGCTGTCAGGAGGGGCAGCGATTTCCGGTTTGCATGGAACGACATCCGACCTATATCAGGTCACCTTTTCCAGGCGGCCGTATTTCAGCATGTCATCCATCATCTCCATTACCGGTGTCACGAAAACCTATGCCACCGGTTTCAAGGCGCTGAAGGAAATCAATCTCGACATCGAGCGCGGCGAGATCTTCGCCCTGCTCGGTCCGAACGGCGCCGGCAAGACGACGCTGATCTCGATTGTCTGCGGCATCGTCAATCGTTCTTCCGGCAGCGTCAGCGTCGACGGCCATGATATCGGCAAGGATTATCGCGCCGCCCGCGCCCTGATCGGGCTGGTGCCGCAGGAGCTGACCATCGATGCCTTCGAGACCGTCTGGGCGACGGTGAATTACAGCCGCGGCCTGTTCGGCAAGGCGCCCAACCCCACCTTCGTCGAGAAGGTGCTGCGCGACCTGTCGCTGTGGGACAAGAAGGATTCGCGCTCGATCACGTTGTCGGGCGGCATGAAGCGGCGGCTGATGATCGCCAAGGCGCTGGCGCATGAGCCGCGCGTGCTGTTCCTCGACGAGCCGACGGCCGGCGTCGATGTCGAATTGCGCCAGGACATGTGGGCGATGGTGCGCCGGCTGCGCGAGGACGGCGTCACCATCATCCTCACCACCCACTATATCGAAGAGGCCGAGGCGATGGCCGACCGGGTCGGCGTCATCAACAAGGGCGAGATCATCCTGGTCGAGGGCAAGGCCGAGCTGATGCGCAAGCTTGGCCGCAAGCAGATGAAGCTGGAATTGCGCGCGCCGCTTGCCGCCATACCCGACGGGTTGTCGCGCTATGCGCTCGAGCTGTCGGGCGACGGCAACCAGCTCACCTACACCTATGACAACCAGAGCGACCGTCCAGGTGTCGCCTCGCTGATCCGCGACCTCGAGGCCGCGGGCGTCCAGTTCCGTGACCTCGACACCAAGAACAGCTCGCTCGAAGAGATCTTCGTCAATCTTTTGAGGCAAGAGCCATGAACCTGCGCGCCGTATGGGCGATCTACCGGGTGGAGATGGCGCGTGCGTTCCGCACCGTGCTGCAGAGCATCATCTCGCCGGTGATCTCGACATCGCTTTATTTCGTCGTCTTCGGCTCGGCCATCGGCTCGCGCATCAACGAGATCGACGGCATCCCTTACGGCGCCTTCATCGTGCCGGGCCTGATGATGCTGTCGCTGTTGACGCAGTCGATCTCGAACGCCTCCTTCGCCATCTATTTCCCGAAATTCGTCGGCTCGATCTACGAGCTTTTGTCGGCGCCGGTCTCTTATCTCGAAATCATCATCGCCTATGTTGGCGGCGCCGCGACCAAATCGATCATGCTCGGCCTGATCATCCTGGGCACGGCAGCGCTGTTCGTGCCGCTCAGGATCGAGCATCCGTTCTGGATGGTCGCCTTCCTGGTGCTGACGGCGGTGACGTTCAGCCTGTTCGGCTTCATCATCGGCATCTGGGCAAAGACGTTCGAGCAGCTGCAGCTGGTGCCGCTGCTGATCGTGACGCCGCTGACCTTCCTCGGCGGCAGCTTCTATTCGATCCATATGCTGCCCGGCATCTGGAAGACGATCACGCTGTTCAACCCGGTCGTCTACCTGATCAGCGGGTTCCGCTGGAGCTTTTACGGCAAGGCCGATGTTTCGGTCGGTGTCAGCCTGGGCATGACGCTGGTGTTCCTGGCCATCTGCATCGGCATCGTCGCCTGGATTTTTAAAACCGGCTACCGACTCAGGAACTGACCTGTCCGGCACTTTTTGTTTTGACCTAGTGCCGCGAGATACTACCGCTGCCGCGCACTTCGGATCGCCGCATCGTCGGATGTCCGTAGTCGATCAGCGGAAAGCAGATTTGCGATGTGCCGCAGCCGCCTGCCGGTTCAGATCGCCTTCATCAGGCGCAGCAGGCCCAGCATCTCGACAAAAGTGCCTTTGCGGAAGGCGATGTAGGTCGGCTCCTCGACGCCGTGGAAGCGTCGCTTGAAGGCGGCTTGGCCCTGCAGGTTGAAGCGCGAGCGGTTGACCCAGGGCGAGTTGTAGGCGCGCTGGAAAGCGCCGCGCCAGAAGGCCGATTCGGCAAAGCCGCTGGGTTCGATGTCGAGCAGCGGCGACAGACCTAGCGTGACCAGGGGAATGCCTTCCTCGCGAAAGCGGTCGACGGCGAACTTGGTCAGGCCGACCTCGGCATGCGGCGTCGCATCGACCTGCTTGCGCTTGAAGGAAGTGGTGTAGCCGATGACCTTGCCGTCGCGAAACAACGGGTCGAAATCGAGGATGGCCAGAAGCCGACCCTCGGGGCTGTGCAGGATGAAGCGGCGCATGTCGGCGCCGAGCTGGTCGGCAAAACGACGGTTGAGGAAATCCATCTCCCAGCGCTTGACGATCCGCTGGCTGCGCCAGTCGGCGGAGAGCTGCCTGATCTCGTCAAGCAGCGCATCGCCCCTGTCCTCCGAAAGGACAAAACCCTTCTTCATCAACCAGCGCTCGGAATAGCGCACGGTCTCGTTGCGCTTGCCGGAAAAATCATGCGTCGGCAGATGCAGGCTGGTGTCGACGCCAAGGCGATTGACCTGGTAGCCGAGCCCCGCCAGCACCTTGGCCGTGTCAACCCCGACCTGGACGAACCAGGGGCCGCCGGCAGCCTCGACGAAGCGCTTGATGTAAGCCGGACGGTCGGCCGGATCGACCACCGGATCGCCCAGCGCGAAATGATGGCTCATCTTGGTGCCGAAGGCGATATAACCGTCGCCGTCGCTGAAATAGGACAATTTCTGCTGTGCGGCCGTGGAATAGGCGAGCGAGAAATCGCCGTGACGGCGCACCAGCGCCAGGCGTTCGGCATCGCTCAACGCCCGCCGCGGAACCTTGGCCGCCGCAGCCTCAAGAAGCCTGTCGAAATAGATGCGCAGGGGCGCCATGAGCTCCGCGTGCCGAGAAGTGAATACCTGCAGCCAAAGGCCGCGAATCGCCGGCGCGACCGAGGCCGGTCGCGTCGCGCCAGCGCGATATAGGATGCAATCGGTGGCGAATGAAGGGCAAATGTCGGTGACGGGCTTTTGCCTGATCTGGCAGCGGCCGACGAGCGGCCTTCGCCAGTTCGTCTTGATTTTTTTATAGCATGTTATATATCAAGTTATGATTATCTGGCAGGAATGGCCATGGAAGACATCTTGCGATCGCTGGGTTTCCTCTGCCTCGGCAGCCGGTTAAAACGCATAGGCGAGCAATTGCAGGGCGACACCCAACGCGTGCTCGACGGCCTGGATGCACGCATCCAGTCCAGCCAATACCCGCTGCTCGCCGCGCTCGATCGGCTCGGGCCACTGCCGGTCGGTGAGTTGGCGCAATCGCTGGGCATTGCCCAGCCCGGCGTGACGCGCAGTGTCGCGCTGCTGTCCGAACTCAAACTGGTTGAGGTCAGTCCGTCGCGTGACGACCAGCGGCGCCGGATCGTCTCCCTCTCGCAAAATGGCCACCGGCTGGTCGATGAGGCGAAGCGCGCGGTCTGGCCGCGTATAGAAAACGCCGTGGCGGATCTGTGCGCGGATCTTTCCGGGCCGCTTCTCAGCCAACTCTCCACCATTGAGGATCGTCTGGCCGCAACGCCGCTTGACCGCCGCGCCGAAAAGGTCGCGACGCCATGAGCCACATTCTTGATCGTCCCGTCTGGAGTGCGCTGGCGACACGCCACCAGGCCTTCGCCGAGGGCAAGACGCTGGCGCGTCGATACCGGCCCACGATTGTCCCCTTCGCCGCCACGGCGACGGACAACGCGGAGAGCCTGCAGGCGCTGGCAAAGCTTGTGCCCGCGGGCGAGACCGTCGTCCTGGCCCAGGCCGATCCAATCGCCCTGCCGCGAGAGCTTGTCGCGGTGTCGACCGCCGATGCCGTGCAAATGATCGCCGAGCGGTCCCTGCAGGCCGTCACCGACCCGCGCGTCGAACAGCTGACGCGGCAGGATGCAGCCGAGATGCTCGCTCTAGCCTCGCTCACCAAACCCGGCCCGTTCACACTCGAAGCCTTGAGTCTCGGCGACTTCTGGGGCGTGAAGATCGATGGCAGGCTGGCCGCGATGGCCGGCGAGCGGATGAAGCAGCCCGGCTATTCGGAACTCAGCGGCGTCTGCTCGCATCCGGATTTTCGCGGCGGCGGCCTCGGCCGGCTTTTGTCGCTGTTCGTGGCTAACCGCATCATGGCGCGCGGCGAGATCCCTTATCTGCACGCCTATGCCAACAATGTCGCGGCAATAGGCTTGTACGAGTCGATCGGCTTCCGGCTGCGCAGCGCGATGAACATCGCCGTGGTCCAGCGGGCCGGATAGGCACCAGGAACCTATGCCGATTTCGGCTCTATCCTGCGGAAGCCGACCGCCGCCATCAGCATGTCCTCGTCGACCATGCCGGCATTGTGGAGTGCAAACAAGGTCAGCGCGAGCTCCCGCGCCTCAGGCGATTCAGGGTGGGCTTCGCGTCGGCGACAGGCTTCGTCGAACACGCGCTGCAGGGTGGCCACTTCGGCGGGTTTCAGCAGGCCACGGTCGTAGATAGACTTCGGCATGGCGGGTCTCCTGATAAAGACCTAGGGCGCCACGTATAAAAGGCTAATCTTTCCCGAGGCTTGCGGAAGAGGGGCGGCGATCCTTCGCGCCCCTCTCTGTCCTGCCGGACATCTCCCCCACGAGGGGGGAGATTGGCAGCTTCCGCGCCGGGGTCGTCAAACGGCGATCTTGCCGCCGCCCTGCTTGGTGATGGCGACAACCGACGGCCGCACCGGCATGTCCGGCTTGAAGTCGGGCCAGCGGGTCGAGGGGTCTTCATAGTGGGACGGGCGGCCGAAACCTTCCCAGTCCTCGCCGCCGTCGCCCGGATGCTGGACGGCGACGAACGCCGTCTGGTCGTCCGGTGTAAACAGCGGGCCGCACATTTCGGCGCCGATCGGCACCCGGAAGAAGAGTTTCGAGGTCGCTCGCGCATCACCCTCCGTGTCCACGGCCCACAGGCCATCGGTGCGCCCGGTGGCCTTCGGGCCCTGACCGTCCGTGGCGACCCACAGCCGCCCGGCGGAATCGACCGCGCAATTGTCCGGCATGCCGAACCAGCCATTGGCCGTCGTCGCGGTCGAGAAGGTGGCGCCGACATCGGCGACCAACGGATCGCCGCACTTCAACAGCACTTCCCACTTGCCCCTGGTGGCGGTGAAGTCGCCGCCACCCTCGACGATCTCGATGATGTGGCCGAAGGCGTTCTCGGCGCGCGGATTGGCGGCGTCGACCTGCTCGGCCTTGCGCTTGGTGTTGTTGGTCAGCATGACATAGACCTTGCCGTTGCCGGTATTGGGCTGAATGTCTTCGGGGCGGTCCATCTTGGTGGCGCCGAGCAGGTCGGCGGCGCGCCGGGTCTCGATCAGCACGTCGGCCTGGCTGGCAAAACCATTCTGAGCCGTCAGCGGACCTTGCCCGAATACGATCGGCATCCACTCGACCGACCCGTCCTCGGCGAATTTCGCGACATGCAAGGTGCCGTCGTCGAGCAGGTCCTTGTTGGCGGCGCGGTCATCGGGATTGAACTTGCCGCTGGTGACGAATTTGTAGACATAGTCGAAGCGCTCGTCGTCGCCGAGATAGAAGACGACGCGGCCGTCCTTGGCGACGATCGATTCCGCACCTTCATGCTTGAAGCGGCCCATGGCCGTGCGCTTGCGCGGCGTCGAAGTCGGGTCGTTGACGTCGACCTCGACGATCCAGCCGAAGCGATTGGGCTCGTTCGGCTCCTTGGCGAGGTTGAAGCGGTCGTAATGCGCGCCCCATTCATAAGCGCCTTCCGGAATGCCGAGACGCTTGTAGTTGGCGGCCTCCTGGTGGCCTTCCGGCAGCTCGCCGGAGAAGTAGCCGTGGATGTTCTCCTCGGCCATCACATAGGTGCCCCAGGGCGTGACGCCGCCGGCGCAATTGTTCATCGTGCCGATGACCTTGGCGCCGGACGGATCGACATTGGTCTTGACGCGGTCGTGGCCGGCGACGGGGCCGGACAACGCCATCTCGGTGGTCGACATGATGCGGCGATTGAGCTTGCCGTCGCGCACCACCTGCCATTTGCCGGCATCCTTGCGGATCTCGACGATGGTGCCGCCATGCGCCGCCATCTCGACATCGACCTGCTCTTTCGAGAGCGGCGCGACCTCGGCCTTCTTCTTCCCGTCCTTCTCGACAACCTTGACGATGCCGGGGAACATCAGATGCGGGTTTGTGTATTCGTGGTTGACGACCAGAAGGCCGTGCTCGGCCGAGCCGTCGATCGGGATATAGCCGACATAGTCGTTGTTGTAGCCGAACTGTTTTGCCTGGGCTGCCGCCGATTGCTTTGTCGGGTCGAACGCCGGCGAATCGGCGAAAAGCGGATCGCCCCAGCGCAACAGCACATCGGCGTCGTAGCCCGGCGCGACATGATGCTTGTCGTCGATGCCGGCCTCGAGCTCGTCGAATTTGAAGGCCGAACCTTCGGCGGCGCGGGCCTCGTCGGCGGCGATCAGCGCCAGCGGGCTGACGGTGGCGGCGATGGCCGAGACAGCCAGCGAGCCCATCAGGAAGCCACGGCGCGAGAAGCGCGCGGCGATGATCTCGCCCATGGTGCGGTTGTCGCTCGAATTGACGGGCGGGCCGTCATTGTCCTCGAGCTGGCTGGTGCGGAAGCGGGTTTCAGGGGTCACGGACATCGGCTGTTCCTCTGGCTTCTTGGGGGTGGCTGGAGTTTTGACCTTTCGACCCCTATAGGCCGCCGATCACATTTTCGTGACATCGTCGTGATCAATAGTGGAAAATTGTTTGCCGGCTGACCAGGATTCGGTCCTCTGTGAGCGCGCCCTGGTCATCCCCGCCAGCTTGACGGCTAGGCGCGCTTCGGAAACAAGGGCTGCGGCGCGCGGCAACGGCCGCTTCAAATGGGGAATGAAAAAGTGAGTTTCTGGGGACTGGCGCAGCTTGGCATGTCGACGGTGATCTTCCTGCTGGCGGCGATGGCCGCCAAGCAATGGGGTCTCGATCCGAGCCTCGGCAAGATGCTTTTGACGCTGGCGCTCTACACAGCCGGCAATCTGATCATGCTGCGGCTGGTGCGCGAGTTCGGCATGTCGGTGTCATTCAGCCTGTCGGCGGTGATCCAGCTGGTGTCGGTCAATGTCGTGGCGCTGGTCTTCTTCGGCGAGCGGCTCAACGCCCTTCAGGCGACAGGCGTCGTCCTGGCGATCGCAGCCGTCGCGCTGATCACGCTCGGGCCCTATATGCAGAGACTCTAAACGCGCAACTCCAGGAAAGCCGACGCGGTTTTCCATCCGGAATTGCGATACAGAAACCTGGGCCTGCAATGAAATCCTCGGTCGACACGCTGCTCAACAGAATGGAATTCCCGGTGCTTCTGGCCGGGCTTGTGATTGCTGGCGGGATGTGGGGATTCGTCGAATTGATGGAAGCCGCTCGCGCGACGGCCCCACATGCCTTCGACACCGAAATCCTGCTTGCATTCCGCCATGCCGGGCAGCCGGACAGTCCGATCGGCCCGCTTTGGCTGCAGGGTGCCGTTCGCGACATCACCGCGCTCGGCAGCTCGGCAGTGCTGGTGCTGATCACGACCGCGACGATCATCTATATGCTGTTGATCCGCAGGCCCGCGACGGCGCTGTTCATGTTTGTTGCGGTGGCAGGCGGGCAAGTGCTTTCCAGCCTGCTCAAGCTTGAGGTCGACCGGCCGCGGCCCGACCTTGTCTCGCATCTCGTCAACGAGACGTCGCTGTCATTTCCGAGCGGGCACGCCATGCTGTCGGCGGTGACCTATCTGACGCTCGGCACGTTGGCCGCGCGCTTCCTGCCTGAACGCCGGAGCAAAATCTTCGTGCTGGGCCTTGCCGTGCTGATCACCGTGCTTGTGGGCACCAGCCGCGTCTATCTCGGTGTCCACTGGCCGTCCGACGTGCTTGCCGGCTGGTGCGCCGGCTTTGCCTGGGCCATGCTGTGCTGGCTGGTTGCGCGGCTTTTGCAGCAGCGCAGGGTGGTGGCGGACAGTGAGTGACCTATGTCTCATCCATGCTTAATGATGCTTGAAACATCACTATGATTATATTATCCATTGATACTGCAGACTCAGATATGGGCTCTGGCCGATGATCACCGCCGCTCAGATGCGCGCCGCGCGGGCGCTGGCCGGCATCGACCAGAGGACGCTGGCCGAGCGCGCCGGAGTTTCGCTTCCGACGATACAGCGCATGGAAGCGAGCGAGGGTGTCGTTCGCGGCGTGGTCGATACGCTGATGAAGGTCATCCAGGCCCTTGATGAAGCCGGGGTGGAACTGATCGGCGACAACCAGACCAGCGAGCGCGGCGGCAGGGGCGTGCGCCTCAAAGCCATCGCACCGCAGAACCCGCAAGGCTGAGTCCGCAACCGCATCGATCCGAAATCGGCTTCGATTTCGGAAAGCACGATGCGGCGTCGCAAGGGTTTCGCGACGGCGACCGCCGACATCAAGCCGACGATCCCGCCGCCTTGGGAGCGGATTTGAGTCCATGGATCAGGCGAGGCGGGCAATCCACCACCAGGCGCGGCCGACATTCGCCGAGCTGTTCACGCCCAAGCTGGTGACGGTGCTGCGCGAGGGCTACACATCGGCGCATTTCAGGGCCGATGCCATCGCCGGGTTGACCGTCGCGATCGTGGCGCTGCCATTGTCGATGGCCATCGCCATCGGATCCGGCGTCACGCCTGAGCGCGGCCTTTACACCTCGATCGTCGGCGGCTTCATCATCTCGGCGCTCGGCGGCAGCCGCTTCCAGATCGGCGGACCGGCCGGCGCCTTCATCGTGCTGGTGGCGGCGACGGTGACCCGCGTCGGCGTCGACGGGCTGCTGCTCGCCACCATGATGGCCGGGGTCTTCCTGCTTGCCATCGGCTATCTCAGGCTCGGCACCTACATCAAGTTCATCCCCTACCCGGTGACCGTCGGCTTCACCGCCGGCATCGCCGTCATCATCTTCTCCGGCCAGATCGTCGAACTGCTCGGGCTGAAGCTGGCAGGCAAGGAGCCCGGACCGCTGGTGCCCAAGCTGGCGGCGATCGGCGAAGCAATCGGCACGATCAACCCGTCGGCGGCTTTCGTGGCGGCGCTGACCATCCTCACAATCGTCCTGCTGCGAAGGTGGCGGCCGAAATGGCCGGCGATGCTCGTCGCCATCGGTGTCGCATCGCTTCTGGTGGTGCTGTTCGCGCTGCCGGCGGAGACGATCGGCACGCGCTATGGCGGCATTCCGCGCAGCCTGCAATGGCCAACGCTGCCGCCGGTCAGCATCGGCCGGATGATCGACGTTTTGCCGGACGCGATCGCCTTTGCCCTGCTGGGCGCGATCGAATCCCTGCTTTCCGCCGTCGTCGCCGACGGCATGACCGGGCGGCGTCACCGCTCCAATTGCGAGCTGGTGGCGCAGGGCTTTGCCAACATCGCGTCGGCCCTGTTCGGCGGCATCTGCGCCACCGGCACGATTGCCCGCACCGCCACCAATGTGCGGGCCGGCGCGTATGGGCCTGTCGCCGGCATGCTGCACTCGGCGATCCTGCTTGTGCTGATGCTGGTGGCTGCACCCCTGGCCAGCTACATCCCGCTGTCGGCGCTCGCCGGCGTGCTTGCGGTCGTGTGCTGGAACATGTTCGAAAGGCAGGCCTTCGCCACGCTGCTCAAGGCCTCGCGCGGTGACGCGCTGGTGCTTTTGGCGACGTTCCTGATCGTCGTCTTCCGCGACCTTACCGAAGGTATCGTCGTTGGCTTCGCGCTCGGCTCGATCCTGTTCATCGACCGAATGGCCAAGTCGATCGCGGTCGAGGCCGATCAGCCGCTGGTGCCGGAGGATGTCGCCGACCGCGCCGGCGCCTACGATTCCAGCGAGGCGGCCGACAGCGACACCGTCGTCTACCGCATCTCCGGCGCCTTCTTCTTCGGCGCCGCCTCGACGGTCGGCGGCGTGCTCGACCGCATCGCCGACCAGCGCCGAAACTTCATCCTCGATTGCTCGGCCGTGCCGTTCTTCGATTCCACCGCCGCCAACGTCATCGAGGGCGCCGCGTTGAAGGCCAGGCGCGCCGGCGTGCGCTTCATCATCGCGGGCGCCGCACCGCAGATCAGGCGCATGCTGATCAACCACGGCGTCAAGCGGCCGTTGGTGACCTACGCCGCCTCGATCCGCGACGCGCGGGCGCAGCTGAAGGAAAAAACGGAGGCAGCGTAGAGCGATCGCCGCCAGGCTTCCTCACACTGTCGCTTCGATCGGCTCGGCCAGCTTCGGGTTCGTGCGCGCGGCGATCAGGCAACCGGCAACGATCAGGCATGCCCCCGCCAGCGTGGTCCAGGCCACCTTCTCGCCGAAGAAGAACCAGCCAAGCCCGATCGCCCAGATGAAGGCCGAGTATTCCGTCGGAATCAGGTATTGCGCTTCGGCGCGCGCGTAGGACCAGCTCATCAGGAATTGGCCGGCGAGCGACAGCATGGCCACGCCAGCCAGGGGAAGCCAGAGATTGAACGGAAGTGCCACGGCAAGCGAGGGTGCCGCGAGAGCAAGGACTATCGCGACGCAAAGGTTCTGGAACAGCATGATCTCGACCGGCTTGGCCACCAGCGCCTGTTGCCTGGAGAGGATCAGATTGTAGGCGTAGAACACCGTCGAAACGAGCACCGCCGCCGTGCCGAGCAGGGCGTCGTGCGAATAGCTTTCCCGTCCGAACTGGCCGGCCAGGATGATGGCGACGCCGGCGATGCCGGCGAGTGAGGCCCATATGGCCTGCCGCCGGATGCGCTCACCCAAAAGCAGCGCGGCAAGGAAAAGGGCAAACAGCGGCGCGATGAAGCTGAGCCCGATCGCCTCGGCAAGGGGCAGCCTGGCCAGACCCCAGAAGAAGGAAACCAGGACCATCCCGACAACCGTGGCGCGCAGCGCATGCAGCCTCAGCACCGAAACATGCGGCCAAGACCGTGGCCCTGTCGACCAGGCCGCGCCGGCAACCACGGTCGCGACCATGCTGCGCCACAACAACGTGTTGTAGATGCCGATCGCGATGACCAGCGACTTCATCGCCGCATCCATCCCGGACAGCAGGCAGATCGCCAGCGCGCAGACGAGCACCGGGATCGTTGGGGAAACGGCGCCGCTCAGGCTGGATGTCTTCACGGCTTCGCTCATGGCGCCGGATAGCCCGGAGCGACCAGTGGAACCAGATGGCAGCCGGGCTGATATGGCGGTCCAATCCCGCTCGGCGGTCACGGCAGCGGCATCGGAGGCAGCCCGGTGATGATCTAGGGCCGCCCTGATCCTTGAGCCAGCGATGGACCGTCGTGCCACGGCCCGTCGCACGGCTGGTAGCGGAGCGCCCCGAGGTTCGCCTGGATGCTCCGTCCTCATTCGAGGCTGAGCGCCGCGATCTCGCCTTCGCCCATCAGCGGCACGAAGATGCGCTTGCCGTCGGTGCCGATATCGGCGCTGCCCGGCTTGAAGGTGGCGACCACCTGCGGCGCGCCACCGTCATGATAACTGTAGAGCGTGCCGGTCATGTAGGCGGTGGCATAGATGGTGTCGCCGATGGCGATGACGCCGTCGAGGTCGGCGAATTTCTGCGCGCCCGGCAGCGGCGTGATCGTCTTGGTGGCGAGATCGACCGACAGCAGGCCGCCGGGCTCCGCGGTGCTGAAATCTTTTGTGTTGATGCCTTTGCCCCAGGAGGCGACGATCAGCCTGCCCCCGTCGGCGAAGACGCCATTGGGCGAAGCAAGCAGCGCATCCTTGACGAACAATTGAGGCTTGTCGCCGTCGATGCGGTAGATGCTGTCGGCCAGCATGTCGCTGACATAGACATGGCCGGCGCTGTCCTGCGTCATGTCGTTGAGAAACACGGCGCCCGGCACATCGATGGTCGAGACCAGCTTGCCACTCGCCAGATCGACAACGCGGACCTTGGTGATGTCGGCGGCGTAGAGCTTGCCGCCGGAGATCGCCATGCCCTTGGGCGCATCCATGCCGTCGACCCAGTGGCGGGTGATGATCTTGCCGTCCATCGACAGCAGCGAGAGATAGCCATTGCCATCCACGTCGCCCGGATTGCCGACAATGTTGGAGACGACGATGCGGTTGTTGGCGGCATCGACAAGCGCCGATTCCGGCTGCTCGAAGCCACTGGCGCGCCAGACCTCGCCGGCCTGGGCAATGGACAGCGTGGCAATAGTGGCGAAGACGGTTGAAGCGATAAGCGTTTTCATGGTGCTCTCCTGTGGTGATGGCGGAGAGCTAGGTTTTTCGATACTTTTCCGGAAGGCACTTCGGCGCTAGTATCGAATACCGATACGAAATCCAGCATATGAGGTGCATTCCATGAACGGCCCGATCTTCGAGGCGCTGAAACGGACGCTGAAAGCGAAGGGCCTGACCTATCGTCTGCTGGCCGAGCGCATGGGCGTTTCCGAGCCGACAGTGAAGCGCATCTTCCATGAGCAGAACTGCAAGCTCGACCGGCTGATGGAGATCTGCACTGCTGCCGAGGTCGAGCTGGAAAACGTGCTGGGCGCGATGAACCGCGGCCCAGGCCCGGCCAACCGCGTCGCGCCCGAGATCGAGCGCAGGCTGGCTGCGCGGCCGGCGCTGCTCTTCGTCTTCATCATGCTGTCGGAAAGATTCACGCCCGAAGGCATCATGCGCTCGCAGGGCCTGAGCGAGGCCTCGATGTTTCTCTATCTGCGCGACCTGGAAGAGCTCGGGCTGATCGCGCTCGGACGCGGCCTGTCGGCAAGGCTGCTCGTGGCGACGCCGATCCAGTGGGATTTCGAAGGGCCGCTGAAGCCGCACTTCGAGATGACCAACAAGAATTTTATCGGCTGGGCGATCGGCCATATGGACAGGCAAGCAACCTTCGTCAGCTTCTCCAGGCGGATGCGGCCGGAAACAGCCGAGATGCTGAAGCGCGAGGCCGAAGAGCTCGCCGACCGCGCCAGGCTGCTTGCCCATCACGACCAGCACACCACGCCTGAGGAGCAGCTTGTCGGCTACAAATGGACCTTTGCCTTCGGCGCCACGCCCTTCCCGGCGATCATGCCGATCGGCCCGCATCCGCGCGATGCGGGTGCAAGGGCGGAGGCCAGCGCGAAGGGGCGCCGACCGTTGCCGGCGTAACTCCGCCCCTCCCCCTTGTGGGAGAACGGAAGATCAGGCGGCGTTGGCTTCTTCCTGCGGCGCGGCGAGATCGTCGCGCGCCTTGCGCGCGAGTTTCCTGGCCGAGCGCTTGGGGCTGTCGCCGAACAGGTCGGCGGCCTCGGCGAGGCAGGTCTTGATCAGGCTCTTTTCCGAGCGTTTCAAGAGCTTGCGCAACAGCTTCGTTTCGTCGGCCGGGCCGAGCTGTTCGCCATCAGCATTGAGCAGCGCGCGCATGACGAACACGTCATGCAACTCGCCGAGCTGCTCGCCTAGCTTGTCGACCGCCTTGCGGCGCGCCTTGATCGGCGTCGGCCACAGGCGTCCGAGCAGCGACAGATGCATCGAATGGGTTTTGGCCGCCTTGCGCAGATCGTGAAAATCCTCGGCCTCGCCGCGTGACTCGGCCTTGTCCAGCGCCTTCTTCGCCCGCCGCAAAGTGGCGCGGGCGCCGTCGGCCAATATGTCGGCCGCCTGCTCCGGCTGGTCGGGTAGCGCCAGCCTGTCGACACGCTCCAGGCCTTCCCGGCAAGCGGCTATCGCCGCGTTTATGGCGGCGTCGAGGCCGGGGCCGGCATGCAACTCATGCTGCCGCATCACCAGCCGCTCGCGCACCGGATCGAGCCCGCCGTCGGCGGACTGCTCCGGAAAGGCGCCGGCCAGACGATCGATGGTCTCGATCAGCGCGGTCGCCTCACGCGGTCCGGCGAGCAGCGCCGAGACCTGCTTGTAGCATTCGTTTTCGGTCTGGCAGAACGGTTCGTCCCCGGAACGAACCAGGCGCAGCAAGGCGCGCACGCTTTTCAAGCGCTTGCGGCACTTGTGCAGGCCCTGCTCCGGCTTCTCGCGCGCCGTCTCGAGATGAGCGACCGCTTTGCCGATCTCGTCGGCCAATATGCGCCTGACCTCGCCGGTCAGCGGCAAGCGCGGATCTATACGGAAGCTCATGCGGCGATCTCCGGAATCCCCCCGAGGGCCAGCGACGCGTTGTAAAACTTCGACTCGCCGGTGACCTCGTGACCGAGCCAGTCGGGCAGCATTTCGTCAGGCACGTCGTCCGGCGTCTCGAGCTCCGCGATCACCAGGCCCGCGAGTTTTCCGCCGAACACATCGACTTCATAGAGATAGCCGCGGTGTCTAACATGGTGGCGTGTCTTCTCGATGACACGTCCAAGCGAGAACGCCATCAGTTCCTCGGCTTCGGCAAGCGGGATGGAATATTCGAATTCGTCGCGCTCGCGCGCCCTCTCGCCGAACTTGAGCGTCAGCTTGGCGGATCGCCCGTCGCTGATGCGCACGCGCACAGTGCGCCCTGGCTGAGCGGCGACATAGAACTGACGGATACGAATCTCCGCTTCGGCCAGACCGCGCCAGGCGGGGCTGGAGACCAGGAACTTGCGCTCGACTTCCTTGCCCATGGCCGCGCACTAAAGCGTGCGCGGATCGAGAAGGCAAGACAGACCGGAAATGATTTGACTTTAATCAATCGATTGATTAAACAGCGAGAATGATCAAGCCGCCAAACACCAAAATGCCACGCCAGGAAGCGCCTCCCGCCGAGCAGACGCGCGCGGCGCTGGTGGCAGCGGCGCTCAAATTGTTTGGACGGCAAGGTTTCGACGGCACCTCGACGCGCGAGATCGCGGCGGAAGCGAAGGCCAATATCGGCTCGATCGCCTACCATTTCGGCGGCAAGGAAGGTCTGCGGATCGCCGCCGCCGACCACATCGTCGATACCATCCAGGCCGTTGCGGGCCAGGCGCTGGGCGCTGCCGCAACCGCGCCCTCGAGCCAGGAAGCCGCCCGGGCCCAGCTCTTCGCCGTGCTGGAGGGAATGGTGAGCTTCATCGTGGCAAGCCCGCAGGCCGGCGAGATCGTACAATTCGTACTTCGCGAGCTTTCGCATCCGACGGCGGCGCTCGACCGCATCTATGCCGGCGTGTTCGAGCCGACGCACCGGCGGCTGTGCCAGGTCTGGGAGCAGGCCACCGGCGAGCCCGCCGAAAGCGAGGCCACCAAGCTCACCGTTTTCACTGTGATCGGCCAGGTCATCTATTTCCGTATCGGCCGCGAAGCGGTGCTGCGCCGGATGGGCTGGCGCGAGATCGGCAAGGCCGAGGCCGCCAAGGTGGTGGCGGTCGCGACCGACAATTTGAAAGCCATGCTGGCGGCGCGCGAGCCGGCCGCCGGCAAGGAGGGCAACTCATGAGCTTCTTCTGTTCGCTGCCACTGGCGGCCCAATTGTTCGGCGCCTGCGCGCCGACCGCGCCGCTCGCAGTCGGCTATGTCGAAGGCGAGTATGTGCTGCTTGCACCGATCGAGGTGGCGCAGGTCGAAACGGTGACGGTCAAACGCGGCGACCGCGTCGAGACCGGCGCCCCGGTGGCGACGCTGGAAAGGGCCGATGCCGAAATCGCCGTGGCGCAGGCGCAAGCCGCGCTGGCGCAGGCGCAGGCGCAGCTTGCCGACCTGCAGGTGGGCAAGCGTCCGGAAGAAATCGCGGTGCTCAAGGCCGAGGTCGACATGGCCAAGGCGCAGGCTGCCGACGCCAAGCGGAAATATGACCGCGCCAGCGACCTCTACAGGCGCGGCGCCGGCACGCAGGCCGATTACGACACGACATCCGCCACGCTCGAAACGGCCGATGCGCAGGTCGGCCAGGCCGAGGCCAATCTAGCCGTCGGCAATTTGCCGGCGCGGCCCGAGACGATCAAGGCCGCCGAAAACCAGGTCAAGCAAGCGCAATCCGAACTGGGACAGGCACAGTGGCGGTTGTCGAAGCGGGTGCTGACGGCAGCCTCGCCCGGCCGGGTCAACGATGTCATCCGCAACCCCGGCGACACCGCCGGGCCGACCGCGCCGGTGATTTCGATGCTGCCCGACGGCGCCGTCAAGCTCAGCGTCTACATACCGGAAACGGCCTTTTCGTCGGTCAAGGTCGGCACGTTGCTTTCCGTCCATTGCGACGGCTGCGGGGCGGATCTGAAGGCGCGCGTCAGCTATGTCTCGCCCGACCCCGAATTCACCCCGCCGGTGATCTACTCGCTCGAGGCCCGGCAGAAGCTGGTCTATCTCGTCGAGGCCCGGCCCGAAGGCAATGCCGGCCCGCTGCAGCCCGGGCAGATCGTCGATGTCGATCTCGCGGATCTTGGAAAATGAACGCCATCGACGTTCATGGCCTGGTCAAGCGCTTCGGCGACAAGACCGTTGTCGACCATGTGACGATGACGGTGGCCGAAGGCGAGATCGTCGGCTTCCTCGGGCCGAACGGCTCCGGCAAGACGACGACCATCCGCATCATGTGTGGTCTGCTGACACCAGATGAGGGCGACGGCACGGTGCTCGGCTTCGATATCCGCAGCGACGCGCTCAAGATCAAGCGCGAGGTCGGCTACATGACGCAGAAATTCTCGTTCTACGAGGATCTGACGATCGGCGAGAATCTCGAATTCGTGGCGCGGCTCTACCGGCTGAAGCCGGTCGAGGAGTATGTCTCGCGCACGCTGGAGGAATTGGGGCTGACGACGCGACGCAACCAGCTCGCGGGCACGCTGTCCGGCGGCTGGAAGCAGCGGTTGGCGCTGGCCGCGTGCATCATGCACAAGCCGAAGCTGTTGTTGCTCGACGAGCCGACGGCCGGCGTCGATCCGAAAGCCAGGCGCGAGTTCTGGGACGAGATCCACCGGCTGGCGAGCGGCGGGCTGACCGTGCTGGTCTCCACCCATTACATGGACGAGGCCGAGCGTTGCCACCGCATCAGCTACATCTCCTACGGCAAGATGCTGGCCACCGGCACGGTTGACGAGGTAGTGAAGAATGCCGGGCTGACCACCTTCGTGCTGCAAGGGCCGCGCCTCGACCAGGTGGCCGAAGCGCTGCAAGGCCGCCCCGGCGTCGACCAGGTGGCGCCGTTCGGCGCCACGCTGCATGTCGTCGGCTCCGACAAGGCGGCGCTGGAAAAGGCGCTGGCCGACATCGAGAAGGAGCACAAGGGCGTCACCGTGAGGCCCGGCGAGACGAGCCTCGAGGATGTGTTCATCCAGTTCATGTCCGGCTCGAAGGACAATATGGCATGAACGCTGTGTTTTCCTTCGCCAGGCTCGGCGCGCTGTTGATCAAGGAGTTCATCCAGATGCGGCGCGACCGCATCACCTTCGCCATGATGCTGGGCGTGCCACTGATCCAGCTGGTGCTGTTCGGCTACGCCATCAACAACGACCCGAAGAGCCTGCCGGCAGCCCTGGTGGCGACCAGCAGCGACCCTTACACACGCGCCATGGTCTCGGCGCTGCAGACGACCGGCTATTACCGCTTCGACCATGTGGCGGCGAGCGCCGCCGACGCCGAGTTCCTGATGGAGCATGGCGACGTCGCCTTCGTCGTCACCATCCCGGCCGACTTCGCCCGGCGCGTCGAGCGCGGCGACAATCCGCAAATCCTGATCGAGGCCGACGCCACCGACCCGGCGGTGGCCAGCGGCGCCATCTCGACGCTGAGCACCGTGGCCAGCCAGGCGCTGCTGCGGGCGCAAGGCACGCAGGAAGCCGCCAAGGAAGCAGCGCGCGGCCAGCTCGATGTCGTCGTGCATCGCCGCTACAACCCGGAAGGCATCTCGCAATACAACATCGTGCCCGGCCTGCTCGGCGTCATTTTGCAGATGACGATGGTGATGATGACCTCGATCGCGCTGACGCGCGAGACCGAGCGCGGCACGATGGAAAACCTTCTGGCCATGCCGTCGAGCCCGCTCGAGATCATGATGGGCAAGGTGCTGCCTTATCTGGCGGTCGGCGCGGTGCAGGTTGTGGTGGTGCTGGCGGCCTCGAAGCTGTTGTTCGCCATCCCCTTCACCGGGTCGATGTCGCTGCTTTTGTCCGCCGTGCTGGTGTTCGTGCTTTCGCTGGTGCTGCTCGGCTACACGATCTCGACGATCGCGCGCACGCAGATGCAGGCTTTGCAGCTCACCTTCTTCTTCTTCCTGCCTTCGATCATGCTGTCGGGTTTTATGTTTCCCTATCGTGGCATGCCGGGCTGGGCGCAGACGCTGGGCGAAATTTTCCCGCTGACGCATTTCCTGCGCATCACCCGCGCCGTCATGCTGAAAGGCGCGGAACTGCCGGCGGTGGCGACCGAAATCGGCTGGCTGGTGGCCTTCGTGGCGCTGTTTGCCGGCGTGGCGCTGGTGCGGTTCAGGCGAACGCTGGATTGACCGGCTTCCCGCAGACGGTGGTGCCGCCGAAATACGATGCGGTTTCATTAGCCGGCTTATCGTGACTGTGGACCGCGGCGACTGTCGCCGCGGGCCACAGGCGCGACTCAGGCCGCCGCCATGATCCCGGCATAGGTGCCGAAATCGACATTGCCGCCGGACAGCACCACCGCGACTGTTTTTCCGGCGAGGTCGATCTCGCCGGACGAGAGCGCCGCCAGCGCGACGCAGCCGCCGGGTTCGACCACCAGCTTGAGATAAGCCATGGCGTCGCGCATCGCCTGGGCGACCGTGGCGTCGGAGACGGCAATGGCGCCGGCGAGGTTTTTCCGGTTGATCTCAAAAGTGATGACGCCGGGCTCGGCGGTGAGGATGGCATCGCAGATCGAGCTGTGACCGGGTTCGTTCGAGACCCGTTCGCCCTTGACCAGCGAACGGCGAGTGTCGTCGAAATGCTCGGGCTCGACCGCCCAGACGGCGGTGCCCGGCGAAGCATCCTTGACCGCGACCGAAATGCCGCTGGTCAGGCCGCCGCCGCCGCAAGGGATAACGACCGCGTCGAGGCTGACGCCGAGCGCCTTGGCCTGCTTGATCAGTTCCAGCCCGATCGTGCCCTGGCCGGCGATGATGGCCGGATCGTCGAAGGGCGGCACCAGCGCCATGCCCTTCTCCATATAGGGGCGGACGACTGTCATCCGGTCGTCCTTGAAGCGGTCGAACGGCACCACCTCGGCGCCCATCTTGCGGACATTGCCGATCTTCAGGGCCGGCGCGTCGGCCGGCATGGCGATGACCGCCTTGACGCCGAACAAGGCAGCTGAGGCCGCCACGCCTTGCGCGTGGTTGCCGGATGAGAAAGCGACGACGCCACGGCTGCGCTCTTCCTCGCTTAAGCACGACAATTTGTTATAGGCGCCGCGGATCTTGAAGGAGCCGGTGCGTTGCAAAGTCTCCGGCTTGAACAGGATGCGGCCGCCATAACGTTTGTTGAGCTCGGGCGATTCGATCAGCGGCGTCTCGACGATCAGCCCGGCAAGCCGGTCGGCGGCGGCGCGGATGTCGGAAATGCCGGGCAAGATGGTCATGGCTGTGCCTCGCGGAGGATGTGTCGCGCCATGCTGCACGGAAAACGGGGCGCCGCGCCAACGAAAAAATGTGACAGGGACAAAGTTGACGGGCTGCAGTGATGCAGCCCGCTCACGATGGCGCGGGTCACCCCAGCAGCGTCCGCGTCCTTTTGCTGCCGCCCAGCTTGCGCCAATTGTTGAAGCGGTGCGTGGCGGCGGCGAAGGAGATCTTCATCTGCTGGGCGACGGTGTAGCGCGATTTGCCCTCATCGAACATGCGGTAGCAGCACTCGACGCCTTCTTCAGTGAGCTTGCCCTCGGGCGTCTTGTTGTGCGGGTTGGCCGGATCGAACTTTTCGATCTGCTCTTCGACCAGGCCCTTCAGGCGCTGCAGGTCGGCCTCGATGCTGGCGATGAGATCGAGAACGGGTTTCGCGTCGAATGTGTGCGGAGGCTTCTTGTCCGTCATCCCATGGGTTCCTTCGATTTTGGCTGTTGCCGTCTATATAGGCAAACATTCGGCAATAATGAAGGGGCGCTGGATCAACCCTTCGGGAGCGATCCCTCTCGTCTGCGATTGACGTCCGGCGGATGAAATCCTAGTTTAGAATAATTCTAAACTAGAGTGACATCATCATGCTTTCCCGTGTTTTCGGCTTTGGCCGCCGCTCGTTCGATTCGCTGTCGGAGCAGGAGATCCTGGCGCTGGCGATTTCGTCCGAAGAGGATGACGGGCGCATCTACCGCGCCTATGCCGATGGGCTGGCGGACGACTTTCCGCAATCGGCCAAACTGTTCGAGGCGATGGCGGACGAGGAGGACGGCCATCGCGATTCGCTGATCGAGCTTTACCGCAAGCGTTTCGGCGAGCGCATCCCGCTGCTGCGGCGCGAGCATGTGAAGGGCTATTACGAGCGCAAGCCGGACTGGCTGGTGAAGCCGCTCGGCATCGAGAACGTCCGGCGCCAGGCCGAAGCGATGGAGCAGCAGGCCTACCGCTTCTATGTCGAGGCGGCCAAGCGTACGACGGACGCTTCAACGCGCAAGCTGCTCGACGAGCTCGCCGTCGCCGAGCAGAGCCATGAGAACGCGGCGCACGAGCTGGAACAAATACACGTGCCGGGTGAGGTGAGGGAGGAGGAAGCGACCGCCGAGCAGCGGCAGTTCATCCTCACCTATGTGCAGCCGGGACTGGCCGGACTGATGGACGGGTCCGTCTCGACCTTGGCGCCGATCTTCGCTGCCGCCTTTGCCACGCATGACACCTGGCAGACATTGCTGGTCGGGCTCGCCGCCTCGATCGGCGCCGGCATTTCGATGGGTTTTACCGAAGTCGCCTCCGACGACGGCAAATTGTCGGGCCGCGGCTCGCCGATCAAACGCGGACTGACGGTCGGCGTGATGACATCGCTCGGCGGCCTCGGCCACGCGCTGCCCTATCTCATCCCGCAATTCTGGACAGCGACTGGCGTGGCCGCGGTGGTTGTGTTCTTCGAGCTCTGGGCCATCGCCTTCGTCCAGAACCGCTACATGCAAACCCCGTTCTGGCGCGCCGCCCTGCAGGTGGTGGTCGGCGGCGCGCTGGTGTTCGGGGCAGGGGTGCTGATCGGGAATGCCTAGCCGTTCACCGCGCGGCTATCCTGCGGCGCCTCATCCCGCTCCGTCAGGCCGTAGTCGCGCACGACATGGGCGATGCGCAAACGGTAGCCGGCAAAGATGCCGCCGCGGCCGGCCTGCTGCGCCTGGCGGTGCTCCTCGGTGTTGCGCCAGGCCTTCACCGCTTCCTCATCGCGCCAGAAGGACAGCGAGAGCACCCGCTTCGGGTCGACAAGGCTCTGGAAGCGCTCGATCGAGATGAAACCTTCAATGCCGTCGAGCAGCGGCCGAAGCTCCGCGGCGATGCCGAGATAGGTATCGCGCTTTCCTTCGGCCGGCTCGACCTCGAAGATGACTGCGATCATGCCTCGATCCTTTCCTTGACCATGACATCGGTCTGAAACAGCTGTCGCGGCCCATGCGGCCCCGACACCTGCTTCAGGAAGATGCGGTCTTCCTTGAGAATGAACTTTTCGCGCCGCGCGAATTCGTAATTTGCCTTGCCGGCCGGGTCGGCGGCAAGCCGCGCACGGTAGGCTTCGTAGGCGGCGAGGCTTTCGATGTTGTAGGCGGCATAGGCGGTGGTGGCCGAACCTTCATGCGGCGCGTAATAGCCGATCAGGTCGGCGCCGCAACTTGGAATGGCCTGGCCCCAGGTGCGCGCATATTGCTCGAAGGCGGCTTTGCCGAACGGATCGATCTCATAGCGGATGAAGCAGGTGATGGTCATGTCTGTCTCCTTTTGGGTTTGCCGCAAGCATGGTTCGACCGCGGTCGAAACATCGCTTGCTCGCCTGTGCTATTCAGTTCCGTGTCAGGAGCGTTGCTCTCGGCTCCTTGAGCTGACCCGAGAATAGTGCTTCCCTGACGAGAATGCTTCGATAAGGATCGAACTATGCGTGAAGGACCAGACATTGCCGGCATCGCCAGCCTGGTCGGCGATCCGGCCCGCGCCAACATGCTCAGCGCGCTGATGGGCGGCTCGGCGCTGACCGCGACGGAACTGGCGCTGGAAGCCGGCGTGTCGCTGCCGACCGCCTCCTCGCATCTGTCCAAGCTGATGGATGGCGGCCTGCTGACGCTGGCGAGCCAAGGCAGGCATCGCTACTACGGCCTTGCCAGCGCGCAGGTGGCGGGCATGATCGAGGCGATCATCGGGGTCGCCGAAGCGGTCGGGCCCAAGCGGGTGCGGCCCGGCCCGCGCGACGCCGCCATGCGCGTGGCGCGCGTCTGCTACGACCATCTTGCCGGCGAGCAGGCCGTCGCCATGCTCGACCGCCTGTTCGACAGGAAGCTCCTGCTGCGCCAGGACAATGAAATCCGGCTGGCGCCTTCAGCCGCCTCGCATTTCACCGCGCTCGGCATCGAGATCGACGGCAAGGCGAGACGGCCGGTATGCCGCGCCTGCCTCGACTGGAGCGTGCGGCGTTCGCATCTGGCTGGAACGCTGGGCGCCGCCATTCTCGACAAGATCATCGCCGAGAAATGGGCGCGACGCGAAAAGGGTAGCCGCGCCGTGGTGTTCTCGCCCAAAGGCAAGCAGGAGTTCGAGAAGGTGTTTCTGACCTGAACGCCAGTCGATTCAACCGCGCTTCAACGGCTTGCCCAGCTTGAAGAAATCCTTCCACGGATCGGCCTTCTTCAACTCTTCCAGCGTCGAGGCGTCGCCGATCGGGAAGGCGTTGGGCGCGATGCCTTTTTCAAGCTCGGGCCAGGTTACCGGCATCGAAACCGTCGCCCCCTTCTTGGCGCGCGAAGAATAGGGCGCGACCGTCGTCGAGCCCCTGCCGTTGCGCAGATAGTCGACGAAGATCTTTCCCGTGCGCGCCTTCTTCGACAGCGTCGCCGTGTAGCGGTCGGGCGCGGCCTGCTCCAAGGCGCGGGCAAAATCATGCGCGAAATCCTTCACCGCGTCCCAGTCCGCCGACGGTTTTAGCGGCACCAGCACGTGATAGCCCTTGCCGCCGGAGGTCTTGACCAGATTGGGCAGGGACAGCGCGTCAAGCTGCTTGTGGATGTCGAGAGCGGCCTCGCGCACCGCCTTCACATCGACGCCCTCATCGGGATCGAGATCGAAGATAATCTGATCCGGCTTTTCCAGCGCATCGATGGTGCAGCCCCAGATGTGAACCTCGACCACGCCGTATTGGACAAGGGCGGCAAGGCCGTCGAAATCCTTGATGAAAAGGATCTCCTCGCCACCGTCCGGATCCTTCATACGAAGGATCTTGTCACTCATGCCGGGCGAAGCGTGCTTCTGGAAGAAGCGCGGGCCATTAATACCGTCCGGCGCCCGCACCAGGCTGAGCGGTCGGTTGACGACGAATTGCTCCATGCGCGGCCAGACCAGTCCGTAGTGGTCGAGCAAGTTCTGCTTCGACACCTTCTCGTCGGGCCAAAGCAGCTTGTCGGGATGCGAGAGTTTTACTGACGTCTTCGCGGTGCCGGCCGAGGCCTTTGCGGGTTTCGCGCCCGACTTTGCCTCGCTCTTCGCTTGCTTGGGCCTTTCTTGCACGACTTCCTCCGCCGGCTTGTCTTCCCGCAACCCCTGGAACGAGGCATGGCGGATTATACGGTCGGATGTCCAGCTGCGGAACTCCACTTCGCCGACAAGCTCCGGCTTGACGAAAGTCAGGCCCTTGCCCTTCGGCACCGCCGCCGAGAAAGGCGAGCCCTTGGCCTTGAGACCATCGAGCTTCTCCTCGAGGTCCGCCGCCACCTTGCCGGAGAAGCCGGTGCCGACACGGCCGGCGTAGCGCAGCTTGCCGCCCTCATAATAGCCGACCAAAAGCGAGCGCAGGCCGCGCCCGGTCTTGTCGGATGGCAGATAGCCGCCGATGACGAGTTCCTGGCGCAGCGTGCATTTCGATTTGACCCAGGAGAGCCCGCGCCCGCTGCGATAGGGCGCGTCGGCGCGTTTCGACACCACGCCTTCCAGGCCCATGCGGCAGACATGCTGCAACATGACCTTGCCCGGCTCATGGAAATGATCGCTGAAACGCAGCGCTGAATCCTGCGCCTGTCCGCCGAGCAGTTCGGCCAGCGCCTGCTTGCGCTCGACCAGCGGCTCGGCGCGCAGATCCTGTCCGTTGAGCCGCATCAGGTCGAAGGCGTAGTAGATGAAGCGGTCGGCGCGGCGGGCCGACAGATCCGCCTGCAGCAAGGCGAAGGACGACACGCCGCTCTCGGCCAGCACCACGACCTCGCCGTCGATGATGGCGTCGCGGCATTTCAGTCCGGCAAGCGCTGCCGTCACCGGGCCGTCGAATTTCGAGGTCCAGTCGAGGCCGGCGCGGGTCAGCAGCCTGACCTCGCTGCCGGCGATCTGCGCCTGCATGCGGTAGCCGTCGAATTTCACCTCGTGCAGCCAATCCTCGCCGGCAGGCGTGCTCTTCTCCAAGGTCGCCAGCTGCGGTTCGATGAACTCGAGGCGTTTGGCCTGCGCGGCCTTGGTCTTGCCGTCGGCGGGCTTGTTCGAATGCCAGACTTTCGGCTTCTGGCCCTTGGCCGCCTTGCCTGCGCCGACCTCTTCAATAGTCAGTCCCGACTTCACCGATTTCGGTTCGTCTTCGAGAATGTCCGTGCCGGGGCGGGCGGCGGCATCGTCGGATTTGATGAGCAGCCAATTATCGCGCTTTTCGCCAGGGCGCGGCTTCAGGCGCACCAGATGCCAGCGGCCGTTGAGCTTATGGCCTTCGAGCTCGAAGTTGATATGGCCCTTCTTCATCGCCTTGGCCGGATCGCCTTCCGGGATCCATCTGCCTTCGTCCCAGACAATGACCGAGCCGCCGCCATATTCGCCCTTGGGAATGGTGCCCTCGAAGGAGGCGTAGTCGACCGGATGATCCTCGACATGCACGGCCAGCCGCTTCTCATGCGGATCGAGGCTCGGGCCGCGCGTCACCGCCCAGCTCCACAACACGCCGTCATGCTCCAGCCGGAAATCATAGTGGAGGCGGGTGGCGGCGTGCTTCTGGACGACGAAAATGCCGGCGGTCTTGCCGCCCCGCTCGACCTTGCCGGCGGGCTCGGCGGTTTTCTTGAAATCGCGCTTGGCTTGATATTGCTCGAGACCGGCCATGGCGCGGCACTCCTATGCCGATTTGCGCTTCGGCGCCGCGGGCTTGGCCTTGGCTCGGCTGGCCGGCGCCTTGTGCGACGATTTGGTGGTTTTGCCGCCGCCGTCCGCATTGAGGCTCTTTTTGAGCGCGTCGAAGAGGTTGACGACGTTGGACGGTTTTGGCGGCGCCTTGGCCTTGGGCGCCTTCCTGCCGGCCTTCTTGGCGCGGATCAGCTCGAGCAGCGCATCCTCGTAGCGGTCGTCGAATTTCGACGGATCGAATTTCGTCTTCTTCCTGTCGATGATGTGCTCGGCGAGATCGATCATCTCGCCGTCGGTCTTGGTCGCCTTGATCTCGCCGAAGACTGTGCCCGGCTGGCGCACCGTGTTGTCATAGCGCAGCGTCGTCAGCACCATGCCTTTGCCAAGCGGCTCGATCACCACCGGGCGCTCCCGGCTGTAAAGCACGATGCGAGCGAGCCCTGCCATCTTCTTCTTCGCCATCGCATCGCGGATGACGGCGAAGGCTTCTTCCGAGACCTTGTCGGCCGGCGAAACATAATAGGGCGTGTCGAGATAGATCTGTTCGATCGAGGATTTCTCAACGAAGCCGTCGAGGCTCATCGTGTGCGAGGATTCGATCTGCACCGCTTCGATCTCGTCCTCCTCGACTTGAACGAAATCGCCGTCGCTGACCTCGTAGCCCTTGACCTCCTCGCCCTCTTCCAGAGGCTTGCCGGTTTCGGCATCGACATAGATGCGTTTGACGGTGTTACCGGTCTTGCGGTTGAGAATGCGGAACGAGACTTTCTCGGCATGGGTGACGACGTTGGTCAGCTCGATGGCGCACGTGACCAGCGACAGTTTCAGATAACCCTTCCAGGCGGGCCGCGGTGCCATGGCAAACTCCTGCGCGATGCGATCCTACCGCAACGGGCAGGGCTCGCTTGGGTTCCGGGAGAGGCTAACCGGCTCTTTCGCGTCGAAGCAATGAAATTTCGCGACGCCAGAAGAACGTGAAACAGAAGCGCACCCAAGCGACATTAAGGCGAAACATATGTGATGCAAAAAGCACATGATGCGCAAACGCGACAAAAGGCACCGAAAGACCCCGAATCAGCCGCATTCCGGCCACGATGCAACGACTTTCGGACCAGAAATTAACATCGCGTTCACCGACTATTCACGCCTCGACGCTATGCTCCCGGACAATTCGGAAGGGACATCCGAAAACGGGACAGGGACAGGTAAAATGACCTTCTGGAACCACATCGCCGGCTATGCCGCCGCCATCCGCGAATTCGTCGCGCCAACCTATCGGCCGGAGCGTTATTACATGCGTGGCCCAGGCCCGGCCTGCGCGCGTCGCGGCAACTCGCTTTGATCATGACCCGCGAACGAAGCCACCACAGCCGCATTTGCCGGCCGGCCGCCGATCAGCGCAGCACGACCTATCGCGCCGAGCGCCTCGTGCTTGCCGCCAACTGGCGTGCGACAACGCCGCGACTTTGACGCCGCCGCCGGCTGGCTTAATGTTCCAGAGACATTAAGCAGCCGGGGCCGACATGACCGACCTGCCCGACCAAGATCGTCCGCATCTCCCGCCCCATATCCATGACGCCAGCCGGCCGCTGGTCGTCTTCGACGGCGTCTGCGTGTTCTGTTCGGGCTTCGTCCAGCTGATCGTCCGGCTCGATCGCGAGAAAAGCTTCCGCTTCGCCACCGCGCAATCGCCATTCGGCGAGGCGCTGTTTCGCCAGCACGGCCTGCCGACCGACGATTACGACAGCAACCTCGCCATCATCGACGGCACCGCTTTCACGCGCATGGACAGTTTCGTCGCCATCATGGCCAAGCTCGGCTGGCCGTGGCGCGCGGCAAAGGTGCTGCTCGTTCTGCCGCGCCCGTTGCGCGACTGGCTCTATGATCGGGTCGCCAAAAACCGCTACGCGCTGTTCGGCAGGAAGGACAGTTGCGAGATTCCTTCCGCCGAATTGCGGCAACGGCTGATAGGCTAGGGGCAAGAGATGAAGCTCCTGATCGTCGGCGGCTACGGCATTTTCGGCGGACGGATCGTTGAGCTTCTGGAGAACGAGCCGCGCCTGACCCTGCTCGTCGCCGGCCGTTCACTCGCCAAAGCGGATGCTTTTTGCCGGACCAGGGCCGATGCCAAGGCTGAGCTCATCCCGACGGTGTTCGATCGCGACGGCGATCTCGGCGCTCAGCTTGTCGCCTCGCGGCCAGCTATTGTCGTCGATGCCAGCGGCCCGTTCCAGGGCTATGGCGAGGGACGCTACCGGTTGATCGACGCCTGCATCGCCGCGCGCGTTCATTATCTCGACCTTGCCGATGGTTCGGACTTCGTCGCCGGCGTCGCGGCGTTCGATCAGGCAGCGAAGCAGGCCGGTGTCTTCGTGCTTTCCGGCGTGTCGAGTTTCCCAGTGCTGACGGCGGCGGTGGTGCGGCGTCTGTCGTCCGGCATGGCGCGGATCGACAGCATTCGCGGGGGCATCGCGCCGTCGCCTTTCGCGGGCGTCGGCGAAAACGTCATCCGCGCCATTGCGAGCTATTCCGGGCAACCCGTGCAACTGACCCGGAACGGAAGACCGGCCGAAGGACGGCCGCTTACCGAGCAGATGCGCTATACGATCGCGCCACCGGGCCGTGTGCCGGTCAGGAACACGTTGTTCTCGCTGGTCGACGTGCCGGACCTGCGCGCGCTGACCGAGCTGTGGCCGGAAGCAAAGACCATCTGGATGGGCGCCGGCCCGGTGCCGGAAGTGCTGCATCGGGCGCTGATCGGACTGGCGTGGCTGGTCCGCGCCGGTCTGGTACGCTCGTTGCTGCCGCTGGCGCCGCTGATGCACTGGGCAAGCAACCGGCTCGCCTGGGGCGAGCATCGCGGCGGCATGTTCGTCGCACTCGAAGGCGCGGACAAGGCCGGCAAGCCGGCCAAGCGATCCTGGCACCTGCTGGCCGAAGGCAGCGATGGGCCGCTGATCCCCGCCATGGCGGTGGAGGCGATCATTCGCAAGGCGGTCGACGGCGGGATGCCCGCCCCCGGCGCGCGAGCGGCGGTGCGCGACCTGGAGCTTGAGGACTATGAAGCGCTGTTTGCCTCAAAAACGATCCATACCGGCTTCCGGGACGACAGCGGCGACCAGGGAAAGGCGGTCTATCCCCGGCTGCTCGGCGATGCATGGCCGCGCCTGCCGGCCCAGATCCGCGCCATGCATGAGGGCACAACCTTTGCGGACGGCCGCGCCAGCGTCGAACGCGGCAGCGGAATGCTTAGCCGGCTTGCCGCCTCGCTGGTCGGGTTTCCGGCGGCACAGGTCGATACGCCGGTAAACGTCCGTTTCGAGATTGACAAGGACGGCGAGACCTGGACGCGACGCTTCGGCACGGACAGCTTTTCCAGCCGCCAGTTTGCCGGGCGCGGCCACGCCGAGCGGCTGTTGGTCGAGCGCTTCGGGCCGCTGACCTTCGCCATGGCCCTGGTCGCCGGCGACAATCGCCTTTCGCTGGTGCTGCGCCGCTGGAGCTTTCTCGGCCTGCCGCTGCCGATGTGGCTTTGCCCGCGCTCGACATCCTACGAGGCGGTGGAGGACGGCCGCTTCCGCTTCCATGTCGAGATCTCGCATCCGTTGACAGGATTGATCGTGCGCTATCGCGGCTGGCTGGAGCCGGCTCCCCGCCCGGCCGCCTTGCGAACGCCCGAGGCGGCTGTAACGCAGTGAAGACTTGCGCCTGCCGCGGCGACGGTGAAATTTTTTTGGCGAGCCTGTCGAAATCGGCCCAGGACGCACGACTTTAGCTCGGCCCGCGACGATGCGGCCTTCGAAAACGGGAGAACCACCATGCGATATATGCTTTTGATCTATGCCGACGAAGCCGCCATGGCATCCGTGCCGATCGAGAGGACGTATGAGATAAGCGCAGCCTATAACGCCTATACCGAGGCGCTGAAGACATCCGGCGTCTGGCTGGCGGGCGACCGGCTGAAGCCGACGCAGGTTACGACCCAGGTCCGGATGAGCAACGGCAAGACCAATGTGCTCGACGGCCCCTATGCCGACACCAAGGAGCAGCTCGCCGGCTTCTACATGATCGAGGCGGCCGATCTCGACACGGCCATCGAATGGGCGGCACGCTGTCCGGCCGCCAGCGTCGGCACGGTCGAGTTGCGACCGATCTGGGAAATGGCCGAGTACGCAAAGGCGAAATGACGGTCTGATGGACGATCGCTCGGAGATCGCGCGGGCGGCGGCCGAAACGGCCGCCCGCCGGAGCTACGGCAAGCTGGTTGCCTGGCTTGCGGCCCGCACGCGCGACGTCGCCGGCGCCGAGGACGCGCTGGCCGACGCCTTTGCCGCCGCACTGGAGCGCTGGCCGCGAACCGGCGTGCCGGCGCAGCCGGAAGCCTGGCTGCTTGCGGTGGCGCGCCGGCGCGACGTGGATGCCGTGCGGCGGCGACTGACCAGCGAGGCGGCCCGCGATCATCTGACGCTGATTGCCGAAGAGGTGGAGGCAGGCATGAATGGCGACGAGCTGCCGGACGAACGGCTGCGGCTGATGTTTGCCTGCGCCCACCCGGCAATCGACGCCGGCGTGCGCGCGCCGCTGATATTGCAGACCATCCTTGGCTTCGATGCCGCCGCAATCGCTTCGGCCTTCCTGGTGTCACCGGCGACGATGGGCCAGCGGCTGGTTCGGGCCAAGAGCCGCATCCGCGAAGCTGGCATTCCGTTTAGCGTGCCGGAGCAGACCCAGCTTGGTGAAAGGCTGGGCGCCGTGCTGGAGGCGATCTATGCGACCTTCGCCGAAGGCTGGACGGATCCGACAGGCACCGAGACCAGGCGGCGCAACCTCGCCACCGAAGGCATCTGGCTCGGGCGGCTGGTGGCCTCGCTGATGCCGGACGAACCCGAAGCACTCGGCCTTCTGGCGCTGATGCTGTTTGCCGAGGCACGCCGCGCGGCCAGGCGCAGCCCGCAAGGCGACTTCGTGCCGCTTGCCGAGCAGGACACGGCACTGTGGGACGACGACCTGATCGACGAGGCGGAAACGCTGCTCGGCCAGGCTGCCGAAAAGGGGATCATCGGCCGCTACCAATTGGAGGCGGCCGTGCAGTCCGCCCACACCGCGCGGCGGCGCGGCGGCCGCACCGACTGGGCGGCGATCCGCCAGCTTTACGATGCGCTGATGACGGTGGCCGGCTCGCCGGTCGTGGCCATCAATCGCGCGGTGGCGATCGCCGAGGTCGAGGGCACGCCGGCCGGACTGGCTGCCCTTTACGTGCTGGGCGACGACAAGCGGCTGCAGGACTATCAGCCCTATTGGGCAGCGCGCGCCGGCCTGCTGGCCAGGCTCGGCACGACCGGGAAAGCGGCCGAGGCCTATGACCGGGCGATCGGCCTCGAACGCGACGAGGCCGTGCGCCGGTTCCTGCAGGCGGAGCGGGCAAAGCTGACGCGCAACTAGAGCAATTCCAGGAAAAGTGTGACGCGGTCAAGTTCGGCGACTTCGCCGTAACCCGCCGTCCGGAATCGCGTCAAAACAACTGAGTTTCAGGTTTCGGGCCACATCTCGTGCGACGCGTTGAGCTTTCGCATCAGGTCGTGCTGGCGCAGCCTGCTCCAGAGGCGCTCGATGTTCGGCCAGGCGGTGTGGGCCTTGTCGAGGTCGGGATGCCAGGCCACCAGCATGACCAGATAGATGTCGGCCAGCGAGAGCGTGTCGCCGGCCAGCCAGTCGCGGCCGGCGAGGGCCTTGTCGACGATGGTAAAGCCGCGGTCCATCTCGGTCACCGCCGCATCCTTGACCGCTTGCAGATTGCCGGCGTCGGCGGTGTAGCGATGGGCGTAGTAGAGCCTGAGGATCGCCGGATAGAGCACCGACGACATGAAGGCCATCCAGCGCAGGAAATCGGCGCGGGCGGCGGAGCCGGCTTCCGGGGCAAGGCCGGCCTGCGGATGCAGCTCGGCGAGCAGGATGCAGATCGCCGCCGATTCGGTCAGCGAATGGCCGTCGGGCAGCGTCAGCACCGGCACCTGGTTCAGCGGGCTGATGGCAAGAAAGGCGGGATCGGGCGCATCCTTCTTCGGCACGTCGATCTGTTCGAACGGCGCGCCGGCCAAGGCGAGCGCGGCCTCGACGACGAAGCCGCCGCTGCCTGGGCGCGTATAAAGCTTGTACATGCAAATCCTCCCCGGCCCGACAAGGCGGCCCGGCGGCGATATGAGCCGAAAGCGGCGTGCCGCTCAAGCCGGCGGCGGCGGCCAGCCGCGGCTTTTCGGCGGTCCAGCAAGGATCGTCGTAGACCGTGGCATCACTCGGCCACGATCCCGGCGTGGATCCAGGGTCTACGCGACGGAGCTCCGCTCCTGCTTCGCTCTGGGATGACGACCGTGGGGGTCAGTCAGGCGCCCAGCCCGTCGAACAGGATGGTCGACAAATAACGCTCGGCGAAGGACGGGATGACGACGACGAGGTTCTTGCCCTTGTTCTCCGGCCGCGAGCCGACGACGATCGCCGCCTGCAGTGCCGCGCCCGACGAGATGCCGACCGGAACGCCTTCGAGACGGGCGACAAGGCGGGCATTGGCGACCGAATCCTCGTTGGAGACCCTGACGATCTCATCATAGACCGACGTGTCGAGGATTTTCGGCGCAAAGCCCGCGCCGATGCCTTGGATTTTGTGCGGGCCGGGCTGGCCGCCGGAAAGCACCGGCGAGGCTTCCGGTTCTACGGCCACGACATGGACCGAAGGCTTGCGCTTCTTCAGCACCTGGCCGACGCCGGTGATGGTGCCACCGGTACCGATGCCGGCAATGAAAATGTCGACCTCGCCATTGGTGTCGTTCCAGATCTCCTCGGCCGTGGTGCGGCGGTGGATCTCCGGATTGGCCGGGTTTTCGAACTGCTGCGGAATGATGGCATTGGGCAGCGTGGCCGCAAGCTCATCGGCCTTGGCGATGGCGCCCTTCATGCCTTTCGGACCTTCTGTCAGCACCAGCTCGGCGCCGAGCAGCGCCAGCATCTTGCGGCGCTCGACCGACATGGTCTCCGGCATGGTGAGGATAAGCTTGTAGCCCTTGGCGGCGGCGGCGAAGGCGAGCGCGATGCCGGTGTTGCCGGAGGTTGGCTCGATCAGCGTCGTCTTGCCGGGCGAGATCTTGCCTGAAGCCTCCAGCGCCTCGATCATGGCGACGCCGATACGGTCCTTGACTGAGGCGATCGGGTTGAAGAATTCGAGCTTGGCCATCAGATTGGCGACGATGCCCTTTTCCTTGGCGAACTTGTCCAGCCTGACCAGCGGCGTGTCGCCAATCGTCTCGGTGATCGAATTGAAGACGCGGCCGCGGCCGGGCACGCGCGCGGACGCGGAAGAGACGGGCTTGTTCATTTGGTTCGCTCCCAAGGCAAAGGCAATCGGTAAAACAGAATAGGGCTTTCGACCGTGCAAGATAGGCCGGCGACCGAAAATATCCGAGTGGGCCGGTTGCTCAAAACCCTCCCAGCCCGGAAATGCATTTTCCGGCCCGGCTGATTTCGGGAATGGTTTGGCTGAAATCAAGACCCGTTGAGATGTGGCCTATTGGCGGGCCGCGATCGCGGCCGCCGCTCCCATCATGAAGCCGGCGGCGGTGCGGTTCAGTATCTTCAGCGCGCGCGGCGATTTCAGGAACCAGCGCGCCTTGGCGGCCAGCGCCAGATAGGGCACCAGCACCACGAACAGCACGATGACCGTGAGCACGGCGAGGATGGCATAGTCGGCCAGCGTGATCGTCTTCAGGTCGACGATGGTCGGCGTGATGGCAAGGTAGAAGATCATCGTCTTGGGGTTGCCGAGCGTCACCGTCAGCCCGGCGATGAAGCTCGACACCAGGCCACCCTTGGCTTTGCGCGCCTCGATGTTTTCCGGCGTGATGCCGCTGGTCCAGAAACGCCAGGCAAGGAAGGCGAGATAGCCGACGCCGGCCCATTTGACGGCGAGGAAGACCATGCCGAAGGTCTGGGCGACGAAGGCAAGACCAAGCACCACGGCGGTGAGATAGGTGAGGTCGCCAAGCATGAGGCCGAACGACATGGCCAGTGAGGAGCGGAAGCCCGAGCCGAGCGCACGCGCGACCAGGGCGGTAACGCCCGGTCCCGGAATGGCGGCGGCAACGCCCAGCGCGGCACTATAGGCGAGAAATCCGGTGAGGGTCATAGGTGTAGGTCCAAGGATTGGGGCGCCTTGTCGCATGAAACCGGCCGGGAATGAATTCCCTGGAGTCGGATTCAATTGCACCAGATAGGCACCTGCCGTCTTGGCGCCTCCTGAGAGGATCAGGATTTTCCCCCGCTATGAGTGATCCGCCAGATGGTCCCGTTGCCGTCCTCGGTGACGATCAGCGCGCCGTCCTTGGCCACAGCGACGCCCACCGGCCGGCCCCAGACCTCGTCATCGGAGATGACGAAGCCGGTGGCAAAATCCTCGTACTCCCCGGTCGGCTTGCCGTCCTTGAACTTCAGACGCACCACCTTGTAGCCGGTGCGCACGCCGCGATTCCACGAGCCGTGCAGCGCGACGAAGGCGTCGCCCTTGTAGGCGGCCGGGAAATTGCCGCCCTCATAGAAGGTGATGTTGAGTGGCGCCGAATGCGCCTGCATCAGCACGTCCGGCACGGTGACCTTGCCGGCAAGATCGGGGCGGGCATCCTTGTGGCGCGGATCCTCGTTGGAGCCGATGTAATACCAGGGCCAGCCGTAGAAGGCGCCGTCCTTGACGGTGGTGGCGTACTCGAAAGGAATGTCGTCGCCAAGCTCGTCGCGCTCGTTGACGACGCACCAGGGCGCGCCGGTGGCTGGCTGCACGGTCATGCCGGCGCAGTTGCGCAGGCCGGTGGCGACAATCCTGCGGTTGTTGCCGTCCGGATCGAAGGCCAGCACGTCGGCCCGGCCTTCTTCTGAGCCCCAGGCGGCGCCAAGCGGCCGCGATTTCGCCCAGGCCTCGATGCCGCCCTTGGGCGCGGCGCTCATATCCTCGGCGACGTTGGAATCGGAGCCGACCGACAGATAGAGCGTTTTGCCGTCCAGCGAGAAGGCTATGTCGCGGGTCCAGTGACCACCGCCTGGGATCTTGTCGATCAGGATTTGCGGCTCGCCGGACGCCTGCATGTCGCCGTCCCGATAGGCAAAACGCACGACACTGTCGCTGTTGGCGACATAGACCCATTGCGGCTTGTCGCCCGGCGGGTAGAAGGCGATGCCGTAGGGCCGGTTGAGGCCTTTGGCGAAAATCGCTTTTTCGGCGGACTTGGCGCTACCTTCGGCCAGGCGATAGACGCGGATCTGGTCCGCCCCGCTGTCGGCGACGAAGATGTCGCCATTCGGCGCTACCCGCACGACGCGCGGGTTGTCGATGCCGGACGCGACAAGCTCGGCCGAAAAGCCGGGCGGAAGCTTGGGCTTGGCGCCTTCGGGACGATCGCCAAGACCTGGGCTGTTGGATGCGCTAGCCGTGACATAGGGTTTTTGCAGATCGCCAGGCTTGATGAGGCGCCATACGCCCGGGTGATCGTTCTTCCAGTCGCCGAAGGCTTTCTCGCCGGTCAGCGGCGGCTGATCGGCCTGCTGCGCGAAGGCGCTGGTGGCGACAAGCAGGACAGCAGCTGCAAGGCCGGCGACCTGTGTCATACTCTCTCCTCCATAATTCGCCGTTGAGCCAAAGCGTAAGTCAGCGCGACATACATATTGGGCGGGCAATGCAAAGAAGAAGCTCGCGCAAGCGGATTTGAGCGGCTCAGCTTTATGCCTAAGGCACACTCATCCAAGTTGCGAGTGTCAGGACTGTCCACCGCCATGGGTGATGCGCCAGATGGTGCCGTTGCCGTCCTCGGTCAGGATCAGCGCGCCGTCCTTGGCCACCGCGAGACCCACCGGGCGGCCCCAGACAGCGTCGTCGGAGATGACGAAGCCGGTGGCGAAATCCTCATACTCTCCGGTCGGCTTGCCGTCCTTGAACTTCAGACGCACCACCTTGTAGCCGGTGCGGACGCCGCGGTTCCACGAACCATGCAGCGCGACGAAGGCGTCGCCCTTGTAGGCGGCCGGAAAATTGCCCCCCTCATAAAAGGCGATGTTGAGTGGCGCCGAATGCGCCTGCATCAGCACGTCCGGCACGGTGACCTTGCCGGCAAGATCGGGGCGGGCATCCTTGTGGCGCGGATCCTCGTTGGAGCCGATATAATACCAGGGCCAACCATAGAAGGCGCCGTCCTTGACGGTGGTGGCGTACTCGAAGGGGGTGTTGTCGCCGAGCTCGTCGCGCTCGTTGACGACGCACCAGGGCGCGCCGGTGGCCGGCTGCAGGGTCATGCCGGCGCAGTTGCGCAGGCCGGTGGCGACAATCCTGCGGTTCTTGCCGTCCGGATCGAAGGCCAGCACATCGGCCCGGCCTTCTTCTGAGCCCCAGGCAGCACCGAGCGGCTGCGACTTCGCCCATTCGTCAATACCGACTTTCGGGCTGGCGCTCATACCCTCGGCGACGTTGGAACCGGAGCCGACCGACAGATAGAGTGTCTTGCCATCCGGCGAAAAGACGATGTCGCGGGTCCAATGATGATTGGCCGGGATGTCGTCGACGATGGTTTGCGACCTGCCGGACGCCTCGAGATCGCCGTCGCGATAGGCAAAGCGCACGACACTGTTGCTGTTGGCGACATAAACCCATTGCGGCTTGTCGCCCGGCGGGTAGAAGGCGATGCCGTACGGACGGGAGAGGCCCTTGGCAAAGATCGTTGCCACTAGGGGCTTGGCGCTGCCCTTGGCCAAGCGATAGACGCGGACTTGATTGGCCCGACTGTCGGCGACGAAGAGGTCGCCATTCGGCGCCACGCGCACGACGCGCGGGCTGTCGATGCCGGACGCAACGAGCTCGGCCGAGAAGCCTGGCGGCAAGACCGGTTTGGCTCCCTCCGGGCGATCGGCGACATCACTGCCATTCGACGCGGTGTCGGTGACGTAAGGCTTCTGCAAATCCTCCGGCTTGAGGAGGCGCCGCACGCCGGGACGGTCGTTCCTCCAGTCACCGAAGGCCTTTTCGCCGGTAAGCAACGGCTGATCGGCCTGCTGCGCGAAGGCGCCGGTGGCGAGAAGCAGGGCAAGGCTGGCGAGGATGGCGGTCCTCAGCATGCTGTCCTCCGTCGTGGCTATGGGGAGCGGCATTCCCAAAAAGAAAGCGCAAGCACGTCGATTTGAGGACGCAGTCAGCTCTCTTCGACATCCAGATCATCATCGAGCCGCTTTTCCAGCGCCACCAGATCATCCGGCAGCGGCAGGCCCATGGCCCGCAATTCGCGAAGCTTTTCGCGCAATTGCTCCTGGATCTCGTGCTCGTCCTCGGGCTGGTTGACCATTTCCTCAAGCAGCAGGCTGATCTGCGCCTTAAACGATTCCAACGCCATCTCGCACCCTCCTTGCGGGATCCCCGCTTGCGGACCTACCGAAGCATTCGGGAGATCAGCTGGGCAGTATAGTCGACCATCGGCACGATGCGGGCATAATTCAGCCGCGTCGGGCCGATGACACCAAGCGCGCCGATGACGCGGGCATCCTTATCGCGATAGGGCGCGACGACCAGCGACGAGCCGGAGAGCGAAAACAGCTTGTTTTCCGAGCCGATGAAGATGCGCACGCCAGGGCCTTCCTCGGCCAGGTCGAGCAACTGCAGCAGGCCGTCCTGCGTTTCCAGGTCCTCAAACAGATGCCGCAGCAATTCGAGGTCGGCCTGGGCGGTGACATTTTCCAGGAGGTTGGCGCGGCCACGCACGATGAGGCGCGCCGGCAGGCCGCTGTCGGCGCCCGCCCAGACCGCCAGCCCCTTCTCGACCAGATCCTGCGACAGCGTATCGAGCGCCGCCCTGGTCTCATCCTTGATGCGGGCGATCTCGATACGCGCCTCGGCCAAGGTACGGCCGCGGATGTGGGCGTTGAGGAAGTTGGACGCCTCATGCAACTGCGACACGGTGATGCCGGCCGGCAGGTCGACGACGCGATTTTCGACATCGCCGTTTTGCGACACCATCACCGCAAGCGCCTTGGTGGGCTCGAGCTGGATGAATTCGATATGCTTCAGCGCCACCTCATTTTTGGACGCAAGCACCAGGCCGGCGCCGCGCGACATGCCCGACAGCATCTGGCTGGCTTCGGTCAGCATATGCTCCAGCGTCGCGCCGGAACCCGAGGCGCGCACCTGCGCCTCGATGATGCGGCGTTCCTCGTCGGAAAGGTCGCCAAGCTCCATGAAGGCATCGACGAAGAAGCGCAGGCCGGTCTGGGTCGGCAGGCGGCCGGCCGAAATATGCGGCGCATAGATGAGGCCGAGATGCTCGAGGTCGCTCATCACGTTGCGGATGGTGGCCGGCGACAGTGAGGAGGGCATGATGCGCGACAGGCTGCGCGATCCGACCGGCTCGCCGTCGCGCAAATAAGAATCGACAATCCGCCGGAAGATGTCGCGCGAACGCATATCGAGCGACTGGAGAACAGGCGACTGCAACCCGGGGACCTGCGACGTCGGATCGACTGGTTTGTTCATTCCGGCGAAAAACCTCCTGTAGAAGGATATAGACTTAAGCCAGCGTGGCGCAACCCGGCGGTTTTCCTTTGCGCCGTCCTTTCCTTTAAGACCTCTTTTCCTTTGCGAGCAGGGCCGCATGCGTCTACAAGCCGGCCACGATTCCAAAAACGAGAAGAAAGCAGGCCGAATGCGCCCCTCCAAACGCCAAGCCGACGAAATGCGCGCCATCTCCTTCGAGCGCGGCGTATCCAAGCACGCCGAGGGCTCTTGCCTGGTGAAATTCGGCGACACGCATGTGTTGTGCACGGCAAGCCTCGAGGAAAAGGTGCCGGCCTGGATGCGCAATTCCGGCAAGGGCTGGGTGACGGCCGAGTACGGCATGCTGCCGCGCTCGACCGGCGAGCGCATGCGCCGCGAGGCCTCCGCCGGCAAGCAGGGCGGCCGCACGCTGGAGATCCAGCGCCTGATCGGCCGTTCGTTGCGCGCCGTGGTCGATTTGCAGGCGCTGGGCGAACAGCAGATCACCGTCGACTGCGACGTCATCCAGGCCGATGGCGGCACCCGCACGGCCTCGATCACCGGCGGCTGGGTGGCGCTCTATGATTGCCTGCGCTGGATGGAAGCGCGCCAGATGGCGAGCGTTTCCAAGGTGCTGAAGGACCATGTCGCGGCGATTTCCTGCGGCATCCATGACGGCCTGCCGGTCATCGACCTTGATTATATCGAGGATTCGTCGGCCGGCACCGACGCCAATTTCGTCATGACCGGCAAGGGCGGCATCGTCGAGATCCAGGGCACCGCCGAAGGCGAGCCTTTCTCCGAGGAGCAGTTTGCCGCGCTGATGGGGCTGGCGAAGAAGGGGATTTCGCGACTGGTGAGCCTGCAGCAGATGGCGGTGGCGTAGGTTTTCGATGACGCCTGTCGCGATCCTTGAATCGGCCCTCTACGTCACCGATCTCGCGGCCGCGGAAGCGTTCTACCGCGACATCCTCGGCCTCGAAGCCTTAGGCAAGGTCGAAGGCCGGCATGTCTTCTTCCGCTGCGGCTGCGGCGTCCTGCTCCTCTTCAACGCCGAAGCGACCAGAATCCCGCCGGCGCCTGACGCCAGGCTGAAGGTGCCGCCGCATGGCACGGCCGGCGAGGGCCATCTCTGCTTTGCAGCAAGCGCTGAAGAGATCGCCGAATGGCGCCAGCATCTGGCGCGCAATAACATTGCCATAGAAAGCGATTTCGAATGGCCGCAAGGCGGCCGCTCGATCTATGTCCGCGACCCCTCGGGCAATTCGATCGAGTTCGCCGAGCCAAGGATCTGGGGCCTCTGATGCATTCGCTGAACGGACAAAAGATCGTCGTCGCCAGCCACAACGAAGGCAAGCTGCGCGAATTCGCCGATTTGATGAGGCCGTTCGGCTTCGAGGCGAAATCGGCCAAGGAGTACGGGCTGCCCGAACCCGACGAGACCGGCACGACCTTCGAGGAAAACGCCTATATCAAGGCCTATGCGGCGGCCAAGGCCACCGGCCTGCCGGCGCTGTCGGACGATTCCGGCCTTTGCGTCGACGCGCTTGACGGGGCGCCCGGCGTCTACACCGCCAACTGGGCCGAGAAGCCGGACGGCTCACGCGATTTCGGCATGGCGATGCAGAAGACGGAAAAAGCCTTGCAGGACGCCGGCGCAATCGATCCCTCGGAACGCAGCGGCCGCTTCGTGGCGGTCATCTGCCTGGCATTTCCTGACGGCGAGGCCGAATATTATCGCGGCGAGGTCGAAGGCACGCTGGTGTGGCCGCCGCGCGGCACGCTCGGCTTCGGTTACGATCCGGTGTTTCTGCCCAGTGGCTTCGACAAAACTTTTGGCGAGATGAGCGCGCAAGAAAAACACGGCTGGAAGCCCGGACAGGCGACGGCGCTTTCGCACCGCGCCCGCGCCTTCCAGAAATTCGCCCAGGCCAGACTTGATCTGGAGCGGCTCGGTTCGAGATGATCGGGATCGGCCAGACGATGCAGCTCGACCGCAGCCCCGGCTTCGGCGTCTACATTCATTGGCCGTTCTGCGCGGCCAAATGCCCCTATTGCGACTTCAACAGCCATGTCCGCCACCAGCCGGTCGACCAGGAGCGCTTCGCGCGAGCCTTTGAAACGGAATTGGCGACCATGCGCGACCGCACCGGACCGCGCGAGGTGACCAGTATTTTTCTCGGCGGCGGCACGCCGTCGCTGATGAAGCCTGAAACGGTGGCGGCGGTGCTCGACGCCGTGGCGAAGAACTGGACGGTGCCGGCCGGCATCGAAGTGACGCTGGAAGCCAACCCGTCCTCGGTCGAAGCCGAGCGCTTCCGCGGCTACCGCGCCGCCGGCGTCAACCGTGTCTCGCTCGGCGTGCAGGCGCTGAACGACAAGGATCTGCGCTTCCTCGGCCGCCTGCACAATGTCGAGGAGGCGCTTCACGCCATCGGGCTCGCGCGGGACATATTCCCCCGCCTGTCCTTCGACCTGATCTATGCGCGGCCCGGCCAGACGCCTGAGGCATGGGAGGCGGAGCTGAAGCAGGCGATCGGCTATGCCGTCGACCATCTGTCGCTCTATCAGCTCACCATCGAGGAAGGCACGCCGTTCCACGCGCTTTACGCGGCGCGCAAGTTCACGCTGCCCGACAACGACCATGCCGCCGACCTCTATGCGCTGACGCAGGAGGTGACGGCGGCGCAGGGGCTGCCGGCCTATGAGATTTCCAATCACGCACGTCCAGGCGCCGAGAGCCGGCACAATCTGACCTACTGGCGCTATGGCGAATATGTCGGCGTCGGACCGGGCGCGCATGGCCGCTTCGTCGAGAACTGCCGCCGCACGGTGACCATCGCGGAAAGAATGCCGGAGACCTGGGCCAATCTGGTCGAGGCCAAGGGACATGGCGTCACCGGCGGCGAAATCCTGACGCGTTCGGAGGAAGCCGACGAATTCCTGCTAATGGGGCTGCGGCTTGCAGAAGGCATCGACCTGCAGCGTTACGAGGCGTTTTCCGGGCGCAGCCTTTCGACGGATCGGCTATCGGTGCTGCAGGAGGAAGGGCTGGTGGCGCCGGTCGGCAACGCCCGCCTGCGCGCCACGAGCACCGGTATGATCGTGCTCGACGCGGTGGTGGCGGACTTGGCCAGGTAACCTCGTTGAAGAGCGTCCTCTTCGTCTGCAGCCAGAATCGCCTGCGCAGCCCGACGGCCGAGCAGGTGTTTTCCAAACGTCGCGACATCGAGGTCGAATCGGCAGGCACCAATCACGACGCCGACAATCCGCTGACGCATGAGCTCGTCGCCTGGGCCGACATCATCTTCGTCATGGAGAAAGCGCATCGCAACAAGCTGCAGAAGACGTTCAAGGCAAGCCTGAAGCGCGCACGCGTCATCTGCCTCGACATCCCGGACAATTACGAATTCATGGACCCGGAACTGGTGCGGCTGCTTGAGGCCAAGGTGCCGCGATATCTTTAAGCGTCGTGCTTCTGGCGATGCTTGCCGCGGTTCTTCTCGCCATGCGTCTCGCCGTGACGGACCGGCTTCAGATCGGCCTTGTCGCGGCGCGCGCTGTGCTCAACGGCGATCGGATGCGGGGGAATGCCCTCGCGGGCGTTTTTCGTTTCAAGTCGGCTGATGAAGATATCGAAGCGATTGGGCATCGTGCAGTCCTGCCTCCTCCGGAGAATCAGGGATGAAATTCGCTGATGCCGGTCTGGTTCCTTACTGTGGCAAAGGCATGGCGTGTTTCCTGTGATCGACCTCACATTTTGCAACGAGGCATGAGCCATGCGACACAGGCTGGATTGTGAGGGGTAAGCGGTGACCGGCGACAAACGCAGCTATCTGATCGGGCAGACGGAGATCGCCGCCAGGCCGCTGGCGCCGGCGCTCTATCTGGTGGCGACGCCGATCGGCAATCTGGCCGATATCACGCTGCGCGCGCTGGAAACGCTGGCCAGCGCCGATATCGTCGCTTGCGAGGACACACGTGTCTCGCGCGTGCTGCTCGAACGCTACGGCATCCGCCGGCGCACCACCGCCTATCACGAGCACAACGCTGACGAGGCCGGGCCGAAGCTGATCGAAGCGCTGGCGGGCGGGCGGAGCGTGGCGCTGATCTCGGACGCCGGCACGCCGCTGGTCTCCGATCCCGGCTATCGGCTGGTCGGCGAGGCGATCGATCACGGCATCCGCGTCGTGCCGATCCCCGGACCATCGGCGCCGCTCGCCGCGTTGACCGCGTCGGGCCTGCCATCCGATGCTTTCCTGTTCGCCGGCTTCCTGCCGGTGAAGACCGGGCAGCGGTTGACCAAGCTGGAGACGTTCAAGGCGGTGCCGGCAACGCTGATCTTCTTCGAATCGCCAAGACGCTTGGCCGAAACGCTCGGCGCCATGGTGGAGGTGCTGGGCGGCGAGCGCAAAGCCGCGATCGGCCGCGAGCTGACCAAGGCGTTCGAGGAGATGCGCATCGGCACGCTTGCCGAGCTTGCCGACCACTACGCTGCTGCCGACACGCCCAAGGGCGAGATTGTCATCTGTGTCGGCCCGGCCGAGGCCAAGGCGGATGAACCGGCCGACATCGATCGCCTGCTGTTGTCGCTGGCCGCTGAGATGCCGACGTCCAAGGCGGCGGCGGAAGCCGCCAAAATGACCGGTGGCCAGAAGCAGGCGCTTTACCGGCGGCTCTTGGAACTGAAGGACGGACCATGATCCCGAAAAGTGGGTGCCGGTTTTCGAAAAAGATCATCGTCGAGCAAAGAAATGCCTGAGCGTTCGGCCGGCCATCGCCGAAAAGCTTATCGGCGCGGCCATCGCGGCGAATGGCTGGCGGCGCTGGCGCTGATGCTGAAAGGCTACCGCATCCTCGCCCGCCGCCACCGCACCAGGCTCGGCGAGATCGACCTGATCGCAAGGCGCGGCGACCTCGTGCTGTTCGTCGAGGTCAAGGCGCGACGCACGCTGATCGAGGCAATGGAAGCCATCGGCCATGAATCGGAGCGGCGCATCGAGGGTGCGGCGGATATCTGGCTGTCGCGTCAGCCCGACTATGGGAAGCTTTCGATGCGTTTCGACATGGTGGCGGTGCTGCCCTGGCGCTGGCCGGTGCATGTCGAGAACGCGTTTTATGGACGGAATTAGATCACGACTGCGCGCTAATGAATGATATCCCAGCGCGCTTTCCATTGTTCCACGGTCGCCACGGCGATCCCCAGCATTTCGTTCAATTCCGAAACGGGACCGTTCCAGGTCCGATCCATTTCGAATTCTGTGTCGTCGTAAGTGTCGATTGCTCGTGCTCGTACAGCAATCTCGTCGAAGCCCGGAGGACCTACGGAAATCTGGAAGCACTCAAACGATCGGGTGCCTCTAATATGAAAAATCTTGCAGGCTGGCCTGCCCATTCGGTGAAAAGGGTCGAGCCTGTGGTTTTCACCCAAGCTTCGATAATGCCATCCAAATCGGCGTAGATGCTCATGCGTCCAAGATATGCCGTTTCTTGATCAGCCCGCAACTGACGGCTGCCGGCGCCGGCGATTCAAAACTTTAACCCCAAACCATCAGCGCCAGCAGCCCAACGCCGCCCACCACCAGCCGCCACCAGCCGAACAGCGAATAGCCGTTCTTCGAGACGTAATCGAGCAGGAAGCGGACCACGAACAGCGCGGTGACGAAGGCGGCGATGAAGCCGATGGCGATGATCGGCAGGTCGGCCGAGGTCAGCACGTTGCGGTTCTTGAACAGATCGAAGGCGAAGGCGCCGACCATGGTTGGCATGGCGAGGAAGAAGGAGAACTCCGCCGCCGCGCGCTTGTCGACGCCCATCAGCAGCGCGCCGACGATGGTCGAGCCCGAGCGCGAGGTGCCGGGGATCAGCGACAGGCACTGGAACAGGCCGATCTTGAGATAGAGGCTGGTCGGGAAACGCTCGATGTCGTGATGCACCGGCTTGAAGTTGATGCGGTCGACGACGAGCAGCACCACGCCGCCGATGATCAGCATGATGCAGATCAGCCGCGGCGATTCGAACAGGACGGTCTTGATGAAATCATGCGCCAGCGCGCCGATCACCGCGGCCGGCAGGAAAGCGATCAGGATGCCGATGACGAAATGCCGGGTTTGCGGGTCGCTGGGCAGCTTGACCAGCATCTGCCAGAGCTTGCTGAAATAGACGCTGAGGATCGCCAGGATGGCGCCGAGCTGGATCAGGATCTCGAAGGCCTTGCCGGTGGAATGGAAGCCAAGGAAATGGCCGGCGAGCAGGATATGGCCGGTCGAGGAGACAGGGATGAACTCGGTCAGGCCCTCCAGCAACCCAAGCAGCAGCGCTTCGACGATGGTCTGGCTTTCCATGGCAACCTCTGATCTCGGATGACGGCTAAAGCATGATGGCGAAAAGTGTGAAGCGGTTTTCGGACGACATCATGCTCCAGGGGACGGCCTTGCTTGTCACGGGGCGGAAGTGCCCCTATAGGTCGCAACACCCATGACAGCCCCTGGAATCGGGCGGCCAAGACTTACCGGCGTGGCCGGCGATTTGCCAGTGCGCCCTATCATCGCGGAACCATGCTGACGCTTTTCCACCATCCGATGTTCGCCACCTGCCGGTTCGTCCGCCTCGCCTTCGGCGAGTATGGCGAGGAGCTGGCCCTGATCGAGGAAAAGCCGTGGACGCGGCGCAAGGAATTCCTGGCGCTGAACCCGGCCGGTACGCTGCCGATCCTGCTTGCCGAGGGCGACGTTCCGATCGTCGGCGCGATAGTGATCGCCGAATATCTCGACGAGACGCGCGGCGTCCTGAAGCGCGACAAGCGGCTTTTCGCCGAGGACCCGATGCAGCGCGCCGAAATCCGCCGGCTGACCGACTGGTATCTCAACAAGGCCGAAAGCGAGGTCACCCGGCATCTGGTGCGCGAGCGCGTGCTGAAGCCGGTGATGCCGGAGACGGCGGGCGGCGGTTCGCCCGATTCGGCGGCGATCCGCGCCGCGCGCGCCAACATCCGCCAGCATATGAAATACACCAACTGGCTGGCCGGCACGCGCCACTGGCTGGCCGGCAACAAGGTGACCTATGCCGATCTCGCGGCGGCGGCGACGCTTTCGGTGCTCGACTATCTCGGCGAGATCGACTGGCGCGACCATAGCGCCGCGCGTGAATGGTACACGCGCGTGAAATCGCGGCCATCGTTCCGGCCGCTGCTCTCCGACCGGGTGCGCGGCCTGTCGCCGGTATCGCATTATGCGGACCTCGACTTCTGAACAAACCCGCCTGCGCGCGTTGATCGACGCCGAGGCGCGCCGTGCCGGCTTCGATGCGGTCGCCGTCACCAGACCGGACGCGATCCCGCTGGCGCCGGCTAGACTCGCCGAATTCGTCGCCGACGGCTTTCATGGCTCCATGGACTGGATCGCCGAGACGCTCAAGCGACGGGCTGAACCTTCGACGCTGTGGCCGGAGGCGCGCTCGATCATCGTGCTGGCGATGAACTACGGGCCGGATCGTGATCCACGTATGTTGCAGGCAAGCCGCGATCGCGGCGCGATCTCGGTCTATGCGCAAAACCGCGACTATCACGAGGTGATGAAGGGTCGGCTGAAGGAAATCGCCGGCAAGATCGTGGCGCGCGCCGGCGGCGACGTGAAGGTGTTCGTCGACACCGCGCCGGTCATGGAAAAGCCGCTGGCGGAAGCCGCCGGTCTCGGCTGGCAAGGCAAGCACACCAACCTGGTCAGCCGCACGCATGGCTCCTGGCTGTTCCTCGGCACCATTTTCACGACGGCCGAGCTCGAAGCGGACATGGCCGAGATCGATCATTGCGGCTCCTGCCGCGCCTGCCTCGATGCCTGTCCGACCGCCGCTTTTCCAGCGCCCTACCGGCTCGATGCGCGGCGCTGCATCTCTTATCTGACCATCGAGAACAAGGGGCCGATCCCCCGCGAATTCCGCGAAAAGATCGGCAACCGCATCTATGGCTGCGACGATTGCCTGGCCGCTTGCCCGTGGAACAAGTTCGCCAGAACTGCCTCCGAAGCCAAGCTTGCCGCGCGCGACGACCTTCGCGAGCCGGCCTTATCTGAACTGCTGATGCTCGATGACGCGGCGTTCCGCGCTTTCTTCTCGGGCTCGCCGATCAAGCGCATCGGCCGCGACCGTTTTCTCCGCAACGTCCTGATCGCCGCCGGCAATTCGGGCGATGCCGCGCTGGCCGGCATCGTGCGCGGGTTGCTCGGCGATGCCGCGCCGCTGGTGCGTGGTGCGGCAATCTGGGCTCTGTCGCGACTGATCCCGGATAGCGAATTTGGCGACCTTGCCGCCTCGGCCGCAGAAGCCGAGGACGACGCAACGGTGCGCGAAGAATGGTTGTCGGCGTAACCGGCCGCGGTTGATTGAGGAGCGCCATGCAGGTTTTCATTTTCGGCGCGGGCTATTCGGGCAAGGCGTTTTCGCGCGCCAACCAGCAGGGCATCCCTGTCCTTGGGACCACGCGCTCGCCGGAAAAGTTCGACTCCCTAACGGCGGTCGGGATCGAGCCCCTGCTTTTCGACGGAGCCATGACCCGAGAGATCGAGGCCGCGCTGGCAAAAACCACGCATCTCGTCATTTCGGTCGCCCCGGACGAAGCCGGCGATCCGGTGCTCAAGGCTGCCGGCGAAGCCATCCGGGCAAGAATGCCGGCGCTGCAATGGATCGGCTACCTTTCCACCGTCGGTGTCTATGGCGACCATGACGGGGCCTGGGTGGACGAGACGGCCGAGTGCAAGCCGGTGTCGAAACGCTCGGTGATGCGGGTCGCGGCCGAACAGGAATGGCTCAAGCTTGGCCAGGCGATCGAAAAGCCGGTGGCGATCCTGCGGCTTTCCGGCATTTACGGTCCCGGCCGCAACGCGCTGGTCAATCTCGACGACGGCACGGCGCGGCGGCTGGTCAAGCCGGGACAGGTGTTCAACCGGATCCATTGCGACGACATTGCCGGCGCGCTCTGGCAGCTTATCGGCGGCAACATCGGCGGCGTCTTCAACGTCACCGATGACGAGCCGGCGCCGCCGCAGGATGTCGTTGCCTATGCGGCCGGGCAGATGGGCGTGGAGCCGCCACCGGAAATTGCCTTCGAGACCGCCCAACTTTCGCCCATGGCGCGGTCCTTCTATGGCGAGAACAAGCGTGTCGCCAACGCGGCCATCAAGGCTGCCGGCTATCACTTCCGGTATCCGGATTATCGCGTGGCGCTGGCGCGGATGTGGGCCGATGGAACCTGGCGGGATGGCGAGCCGCGCAGCCCTATGAAACGCTCGTGATCGAAGCGAGCCGCGTGACATGGTATGATTCGCGCCTGATCGAGCCGCAGTTGAGCTTGCTGCAAATAGACTGGAGGGGGTTCCCGGCCTGATGAATTTGCGATCCTTGCCTGACCGCAAACCGTTCCTGACCGCCGCGCTGGCGCTGGTGGCGATGATCGCGCTGGCCGCCGGCGCGATTTCGGCCGAGCCGCGCGCGAAAGACCTGTTCGGCGCGCGAAAACTGCCTGCGATAGCGCCTGCGCAATCCTTCGGCTTCTATTCGAAAGGCTGCTTCACCGGCGGCGTGGCGTTGCCGATGGACGGGCCGACCTGGGAAGTGATGCGCCCTTCGCGCAACCGCCGCTGGGGCCATCCGGCGATGATCGCGCTGATCGAAAAATTGTCGCGCGACGCGGTCGCCGACGGCTGGCCGGGGCTGTTGATCGGCGATGTCGCGCAGCCGCGCGGCGGGCCGATGACGACCGGTCACGCCTCGCACCAGATCGGCCTCGACGCCGACATCTGGCTGACGCCGATGCCGAACCGACCACTGACGACAGAGCAGCGCGAAACCATGAGCGCAACGCTGATGGTCGACGAAAAGACCCATCTGGTGAAGGACGCGCTGTGGACGCCGCAACACACCCGCCTTCTGAAGCGCGCGGCGAGCTATCCGGAGGTGGAGCGCATCCTGGTCAACCCCGGCATCAAGAAGAAGCTCTGCGACACCGTCACCGGCGACCGTTCCTGGCTGCGCAAGATCCGGCCGTTCTGGGGCCATGACTATCACTTCCACATGCGCATCGGCTGCCAGCCGGGCTCGCCCTTCTGCAAGGCGCAGGAGACGACGCCGGACGACGATGGCTGCGGCAAGCCGCTGGCCTGGTGGTTCACCGAGGAGCCGTGGCGGCCGAACAAGAACCCGGATGCGCCGAAGGCGCGCGACATGATGACGATGGCGAATTTGCCGAAACAGTGCCAGGACGTGCTCAACGCGCCGGATGCGCCGTCGCTGGAGGCGGTGACCTACCGTGGCGGCAGCGCCGCGGCGATCGCGGTCGCCGAGCCAGTGCCGGACGCACCGGAGCAGACGATCTCGAGCGGTAACGCGTCGATGCCGGCGGCGGCCAACGCCTTCGCGCCGACGCCAAAGATCGGCGTTCCAGTGCCGCGTCCACGACCAGGCAACTAGTGCGTTGACGCAATTCAGGACGGAAAACCGCACACGCTTTTCCTGGAATCGCTCGAAGGCGCAAGCGGGCTTCCCCTTTCCGGGGTCATGCGCTAGTCAATCGATTGAAACGGCGCGGTGGCGCCGCAACGGGGACGATTACGAGCATGGCAGGCGAAGATGAGACGGGGCTGCGGTTTCCGGTCCTGATCGGCGACATCGGCGGCACCAACGCGCGCTTCTCGATCGTGCTCGACGCAAATTCGGAGCCGAGCGAGCCGCACATCGTGCAGACGGCGAATTTCGCCACCATCGACGAGGCGATCCAGGCGGCTGTGCTCGACCGCTCGTCGATCCAGCCGAATTCGGCGGTGCTGGCGATCGCCGGGCCGGTCGATGGCGACGAGATCCCGCTCACCAACTGCCCCTGGGTGGTGAAGCCGAAGCAGATGTTTCGCACCCTGCGTCTGAGCGAAGTCGTGGTGCTCAACGATTTCGAGGCGCAAGCGCTGGCGGTCGTGGCGCTCGGCGAAGAGCATATGGAAAAGATCGGCGGCGGCACGCCGGAGCCGAATGCGAGCCGGGTCGTGCTCGGTCCGGGAACCGGCCTTGGCGTCGCCGGGCTGATCTATGCGCTACGACATTGGATACCGGTGCCGGGCGAGGGCGGGCATATGGACATCGGCCCGCGCACGCCGCGCGACTTCGACGTGTTTCCGCATATCGAGAAGCTCGAAGGCCGCATTTCCGGTGAGCAGATCCTGTGCGGCCGCGGACTGGTCAATGTCTATCGCGCCGTCGCCATTGCCGACGGCAAGCCCGCGCCATTCACGACCCCGGCCCAGGTCACGGCCGCCGCGCTCTCAAAATCCGACGCGGTGGCGCAGGAAGCGCTGGAGCTGTTCGTAACCTGCCTCGGCCGCACCGCGGGCGATCTGGCCCTGGTGTTCAAGAGCCGCGGCGGCGTCTTCCTCACCGGTGGCATCGCGCAAAAGATCGTGCCGGCCCTGAAATCAGGCAATTTCCGCGCCGCCTTCGAAGACAAGGCGCCGCACAGCGCGCTGATGCGCGAAATGCCGGTCTATGTCATCACCCACCCGCTGGCGGCGCTGCTTGGCCTTGCCGCCTATGCCCGGACGCCTTCGCTGTTCGGCGTGCAGACGGCGGGGCGGCACTGGCGGGTCTAGGCGCTCCCGGGAGCGGCCCTGGCCCGCAATCCAGGCCCGCGACGAAGTTTCGCCATAGGCAATCCGGAGCCGGGGCGCTAAGAGGAGTGCCGAATTTGCAGCCTCCCCGTCCTCGTGAGAACCACAAAGCGTTCCTGATTTGACCTTTCTAACCCCCAAAAAACTCAAAGCGCGCCCCGGCGAGGTCACCGCCGTGCTTCGCCGCATTGTCGCTGAGAATGGCTTTGAGCATCGCTGGTCCTACGCGATCGTCATCGTCTGCTCGCTGCTGGTTTCGGGCGCGACCGCCTTCTCGGCCTGGATCATGTCGCCGATGGTCAACCAGATCTTCTACGAACGGAGCTTCGGGTCGGTGGTCTGGATCTGCGCCGGCATCATGGGAGCCTTCATCGTCCGCGGCTTCGCCGGGTACGGCCAGGCGGTGGTGCTGGCCACGATCGGCAACAATCTGATCGCGCGCTATCAGAAGCGCACTTTCGACCATCTGATGAAGCTCGGCGTCAACTTCTTCAACGACACACGCTCCGGCCGGTTGGCGGCGCAGCTGGACGAGAATGTCAGCGGCATCCGCGATCTTTTGTCGTTGACGTTGATTTCGATCACCCGCGACGCGGTAACCCTGCTCGGCCTTATCGGCCTCATGGTCTATCAGGATCCGGTGCTGTCGCTCAGTTCGCTGCTGATCGGGCCGCCGCTGATCTGGGCCGTCGTCTACATCACGCGTCGGGTGCGCAAGATCAACCGGGAATCCGTGCTGATCAACTCGCGGCTGAGCGGATCCGTCCAGGAGGCCACGCAAGGCATCGCCATCGTCAAGGCCTTCACTATGGAGGACGAGCTGGCGCGTCGCATCGGCATCATGGCCGACACCGCCGAGCAGCGCAGCAACAAGATCGCCCGCGTCTCGGAGCGGCTGGCGCCGATTTCCGACATGCTGGCCGGCCTCGCCGTCACCGCGGTCGTCGCCTATTCCGGCTACCGGGCACTCGTGCTTGGCCAGCCGCCAGGCTCGGTCTTTTCCTTCATCACCGCGCTGATCCTGGCCTATGATCCGGCGCGCCGCCTCGCCCGCATGCAGGTCACGATGGAACGAGCGCTGGTCAATGCGCGCATGATCTACGAGCTGCTCGACCTCGAGCCGAAGCAGAGCGACGCGCCCGACGCCGTCGAGGCCAGGATCACCACCGGCGAGGTGCGCTTCGACGACGTGACGTTCGGCTACAGCGCCGACATGCCGGTGCTTAGGAATCTGAATTTCGTGGCCGCAGCCGGCAAGGTCACGGCGGTCGTCGGCGCTTCGGGCGCCGGCAAGTCGACGATGGTGGCGCTGCTGCAGCGCTTTTACGATGTCGACAAGGGCAGCATCACGGTCGACGGCCAGGACATCTCCAAGGTGACGAAGCGGTCGCTGCGGCAATCAATCGCCTATGTCTCGCAGGCGCCCTATCTGTTCGAAGGCTCGATCCGCGACAACATCCGCTACGGCCGGCTCTCCGCCACCGATGCCGAGATCGAACAGGCGGCGAAATTAGCCGCTGCCGACGAGTTCATCCGCCAGCAGCCGCAAGGCTACGACACGCCGGTCGGCGAGGGCGGCTCGACGCTTTCCGGCGGCCAGCGCCAGCGTGTTTCGATCGCGCGCGCCATCGTGCGCCAGGCGCCGATCCTGCTGCTTGATGAAGCGACCTCGGCGCTCGACAACGAGGCGGAAGCGCGGGTGCAAGAAGCGCTGACCCATGTCATGGAAGGGCGCACGACGATCGTCATCGCGCACCGTCTGTCGACCGTGGTCAATGCCGACCACATAATCGTGCTGGAAGAGGGCCGGCTGGTCGAGGAAGGCACGCATGCCTCGCTGATGGCCGATCCGCACAGCATCTATGCCCGCTTCCATCGGATCCAGGGCAAGAAGGGGCTGGGGCTTGTCGACGACAGCAAGCCCGTTCAAACTTCGCGACGCGCGAAGAAGGCGGTCGGGAGCAAGGCATGAGCGAAACGGGCGATATGGGTCTGGTGGTGGTGGGCGCGGCCGGCCGCATGGGCCAGACGCTGATCCGCGCCATCCACACCATGCCTGGCGCGCGCGTCGCGGGCGCCGTCGAGCGGCCCGGATCGCCCTATCTCGGCAAGGATGCCGGTGAGCTCGCCGGCGTCGGCATCATCAACGTGCCGATCGTCGACGATCCGCTGCCGGCTTTCGCCAAGGCCGATGGCGTGCTTGATTTCACCATGCCTGCCGCAAGCGTCGAATTCGCCGGCTATGCCGCGCAGGCGCGTATCGTCCATGTCATCGGCACCACCGGCTGCTCGGCGGACGACAACGCCAAAATCGCCGCCGCCGCGCGCCACGCGACCATCGTCAAATCCGGCAATATGAGCCTTGGCGTCAACCTTTTGGCCGTGCTGGTCGAGCAGGCGGCGCAGGCGCTCGACGCCGACGATTTCGACATCGAGATCCTGGAAATGCACCACCGGCACAAGGTCGATGCGCCGTCCGGCACGGCGCTGCTGCTCGGCGATGCGGCGGCCAAGGGGCGCGGCGTCGATCTTGCCGACAACAGCGTGCGGGTGCGCGACGGCCATACCGGCGTGCGCAAGTCCGGCTCGATCGGCTTTGCCACCTTGCGCGGCGGCTCGGTAGTCGGCGACCACTCGGTGATCCTGGCCGGCACCGGCGAGCGCATCACGCTTTCCCACCATGCCGAAGATCGTGCGATCTTTGCCCGTGGCGCGGTGAAAGCGGCGCTTTGGGCGCGCGGGAAAAAGCCCGGACTTTACTCAATGCGGGACGTGCTCGGGCTGAGCTGAGCATCCCAGATCCGAAACGAGGAGAAGACATGTCGGGAACTCTCGTGCTCGTGCGCCACGGCCAGAGCGAATGGAACCTGAAAAACCTGTTCACCGGCTGGCGCGATGTCGACCTGACCGAGCAGGGCAATGCCGAAGCGCTTGCCGCCGGCAAAAAACTCAAGGCGCTCGGCCTGAAATTCGACATCGCCTACACCTCGGCGCTGAAGCGGGCGCAGAAAACCTGCCAGCACATTCTCGACGTCGTCGGCCAGAGCGACTTGAAGACCATCCGCGACCAGGCACTCAACGAGCGCGACTATGGCGACCTCTCCGGCCTGAACAAGGACGACGCGCGCCAGAAATGGGGTGAAGAGCAGGTGCATATCTGGCGCCGTTCCTACGACATCGCTCCGCCCGGCGGCGAAAGCCTGAAGGACACCGGCGCGCGCGTGTGGCCCTATTACCTGCACGAAGTGCAGCCGCACGTGCTGCGCGGCGAGACCGTGCTGGTCGCCGCCCACGGCAATTCGCTGCGCGCGCTGATCATGGCGCTCGACGGCAAGAGCGGCGAGGAGATCGTCAAGCTCGAGCTCGGCACCGGCGTGCCGGTCATCTACAAGCTCAACGCTGATTCCACCGTGGCCTCGAAAGAGGTGCTGGAGGGCTGAGCGCATCGCGGCCGGCGGGTTTCGGCGGGGCGGCCTTGCACGGCCGTGAGCCGGCAAGCGGCAAGCGCTTGAAAAAAGCGCGTTGACAGGCTTCGTTCCCCCGCTTACATGAGCCCGCACCAGCCCAGATGGCGGAATTGGTAGACGCGCACGGTTCAGGTCCGTGTTCCGCAAGGAGTGGAGGTTCGAGTCCTCTTCTGGGCACCATCTATCCCGACTGCCAACGGGATTGCTTCAGCCGCAGACCATACTTTCAAGGCAGTGAAGCCGGTTGCCGGCGACGGAACCGTCGAACGTAAATGGCGGTTACAGCTATTGCAGGCTCCGTCGGGCATCCAGCTCGCGATACACCAGAATCGTCATGACCATGGCGGCGCTTCCCGCCGGCGATTTGGCTGGAAGGGCAGCCAACAAACTGTCGAGGGTTGATCGCTTGGTGGTGGTCAGATAGGCCTCAATCGCTTCGATGCAGTCACCAAGTGCCGTGAGCAATTTCGCTGCGTCTTGCACATTCACCTCCCAAAACGCTACGACGACGCTTTCCCATGCCGTTTGTGACACCTGCTTTTTTCGCGAGCGTTTCTGGATTGTTGAATCTTGTTTCCTGAATGTATCTGACCAAGGGCCGCACGGCCCGGTTCGCTTTCAACGTTCTCCGCTCAATTCCTGGCGACCGCCGTCAGGTGGCCAGCGCGCGGGTGGCCTCGATCGATGCCGCGGCGATGATATCGAGCGCGCCGAACTGCGCATAGAAATCGAGGCCGAACTGGCTCTGTATGTTGCGTCCAGCCATGCCACACAGCATCCAGCTGTCGCCGACCGGATTGATTTCGATGACGAACAATTTGCCGGTCGTGGCGTCGCGCAAGACGTCGACGCCGAGCGAAGGGATGGTCGGGAAGACGGCGTGGGTGCGAACGGCAAGGTCCAAGACATCCTGCTCCGCCGTCAGCGTGATCGTGCAGCCCTTGGCCGAGGCGACGATGGAGGCACCGGGGGCTGAGCGGAAACCAGTCGCATCGCGAAGCGGGTTGAGGTCGCGCCGGCCCTCGTAGCGGATAGCTGCCAGAGGCCGGCCGAGATAGGTGAGGACACGATAGGCCGTCGGCCATGGACCGGTATGGACATATTGCTGGGCGATCATCGCCGCGCGCCTACCCGGGTGATCTTCCGGGTGGTCCGCCGGGGCGATGTAGCGCACCCGCCCTGTCCTGGCGATGCGCACAAAGGCCCCTCGCATGCCATGCGAGGGTTTTACGACCACATAGGGCCCCCAGGCGGCAGGGTCGAGTTTTGTCTCCGGCACGATCTCGGTCCATCTGGGGACGGGAAGGCCCGCGGCATCGAGAGCGGACAGCTCGGCGATCTTACTCATGCGTTGATGAACGAGGCGCGTTCCGCGCAGCGGTTTCAGCCATTTCACCCGATCCATCTCGACGGACAGGGTCGGCTTAAGGGCCAGCGCCGGCGTGTGCAGCTTTGTCAGCGGCGAAGCCGTCGACAGCACTCTGACCTTGATGTCCGGCGCGCGCGCCTGGATCAACGCCCCGGCGCGACGAAAATCATCGATCGCCTCCTTCTTCGGGTAGCAATAGAAAGCCAGATTGAGCTGGGGCATCCACCCACCGGGTCAGTCGCTTCAGAGCACAGCGTTTCACTCTAGCAAACGCGGCATGGCGGGAAAGCGTGAAACCTCCCCTTCCGGCCAGTCCGCAAACAAAGCACTTCAAACGCAGCGACCTCGGCGCTACGGTCGCGCCATGGCCCCGACCGTCAGCCCGACCATCGCCAACCGCCACGACCAGATGTTTCCGATCCTAAGCGATGCGGATATCGAGCGCATGCGCCGGTTCGGCGAGGCGCGCGCCTATGCGGCCGGCGAGCACATGGTCACCGCCGGTACGGTTTCACCCGGGCTGATCCTTATCCTGTCGGGCAAGGTCGACATCACCCAGGCCGGACTTGGCCTCAACGAAGCGATCATCACCTACGGTGCCGGCAATTTCATCGGCGAGCTGGCGCAATTGTCGAACCGACCGTCGCTGGTCAATGCCTCGGCGATAGAGCCGGTCGATGCCATCGTCATCCCCTCGCAGCGGCTGCGCGACCTCATGGTGCAGGAGGCCAATCTCGGCGAGCGCGTCATGCGGGCGCTGATCCTGCGCCGCGTCGGGCTTCTGGAGAGCGGCATCAGCGGACCGATCATCGTCGGCCCGCCCGGCAATGGCGACGTGCTGCGCCTGCAGGGATTCTTGCGCCGCAGCGGCCTGCCGCATAGGGCGCTCGATTCCGACACCGACCCTTGCGCCAGGACGCTGATCGAGCGTTTCCACGTCGATCCGCATCATCTGCCGATCGTGCTCTGCCCGAACGGCAAGCTGATGCACAATCCCGGCGAGACCGAGCTGGCGCGCTGCACCGGCCTGCTGCGGCCGGTCGATGCCGACAAGGTCTATGACGTGGCGATCGTCGGCGCGGGGCCGGCGGGGCTGGCGGCCGCCGTCTATGCCGCGTCTGAAGGGCTGTCGACCATCGTGCTCGACTGCCGCGCCTTCGGCGGACAGGCCGGCGCCTCGGCGCGCATCGAGAACTATCTCGGCTTCCCGACCGGTATCACCGGCATGGCGCTGATGGCGCGCGCCTACAACCAGGCGCAGAAATTCGGCGTCGAGATGGTGATCCCCGACGAGGCCAAGTTGCTCGGCGCCGCCGACGACACATCTGGCGCCCGCTACAGGCTTGCTATCGGCGATGGCGAGAGCGTGCGCACGCGCACCGTGGTGATCGCCAGCGGCGCGCGTTACCGCCGGCTCGATGTCGCCAATCTGGCGCAGTTCGAGGGAACGTCGGTGCATTACTGGGCCTCGCCGATCGAGGCACGGCTTTGCCAGGGCCAGGAGGTGGCGCTGGTCGGCGCCGGCAATTCGGCCGGACAGGCGGCCGTCTATCTGGCAAGCCAGGTGCGCAAGGTGACGCTGCTGGCGCGCCGCGACAGCCTCAAGGCCACCATGTCGCGCTACCTCGTCGAGCGCATCGAGGCGCAACCGAACATCGAGGTGATCACCGAGACGGAGGTCGAGGCCCTGGAAGGCCATGACGGCAATCTCGAGCAGCTGAGTTGGCGCAATCTGGTGACCCGTGAGGTGACGACGCGGCCGATCCGCCACCTCTTCCTGTTCATCGGCGCCGACCCGAACACCGACTGGCTGGCCAATTGCAACGTCGCGCTCGACGCCAAGGGTTTTGTCCGCACCGGACCGGACACGACGCCGGGGCATGGGCTGATGGAGACCAGCCGAAGCGGCGTCTTCGCCATCGGCGACGTCCGCTGCGGCTCGGTCAAGCGGGTCGCCGCGGCCGTCGGTGAAGGCGCCCAGGTGGTCGCGGCGCTGCATGCCTATCTGGCGCAAAACGGCGCCGCCTAGAGCAATTTCCAGGAGAAGCGCGATGGACGAATGCAGGCATACCAGGGACATCAAGAAGGTCACGCCGAGCGCGCTCGGCTGCGAGGAATGCCTGAAGAGCGGATCGTGGTGGGTGCATCTGCGGCTCTGCCGCACCTGCGGCCATGTCGGGTGCTGCGACGACTCGCCCAACCGCCACGCGACAAAACATTTTCACGCCACCCAGCATCCGATCATCGAAGGCTACGACCCGCCGGAAGGCTGGGCCTGGTGCTTTGTCGACGAGGTGTTCGTCGACCTCGAGGGCGATACGACGCCGCAGAAAGGTCCGATCCCGAAGTTTGTTTGAAAGCCCGGGACGGCGGCCGGATGGTCTTTTAGCGCACCGAACCGGTAACAGTGCGGTCGACGGCATTGGGGTCGCGGTCGTTACCGGCGAGCACGCCGATGATGAGCAGGCTGACGACAACCGGCACAAACAGGATGGCGACGCGGGCCTGCACGTAGAAGATGGCGCGCCATTCATTTCGCTTTTCGTCGTTCATCATGCTCGCTCTGTCTGCGCCTCCCCGGGCGGGACATAGAGACCAAGCGTTAAGCAACCCCTTCCGATTCGGTTAACGCGGGAATTTCGACTGGCTCAAGCGCCCCGCGCTCAGCAATTAGGATAGCGGCGCCGGGACCGGCGAGCGGTCGGCGCGCTGAGGTGCTTGATTATGCGGAGAACAGTCCTTCATTCCCCCGCAATCGGTGCGGAGAATTGAACGCTCAGCCCTTTTTCAGCGCGAACAGTCGGCCGCCGGCGGGCACCACGTCATCGATGCCGGCAAGCCGCAGGCAATGCCAGGCCATGGCATGGTTTGAAGAGGTGACGGGAATACCGATGCGCCGCTCAAGCGCCGCCACCGCTTCGGCGACGCGCAGGCTGGTGCAGGAGATGAAGATGGCGTCGACGCCGGGCACTTCCGCCATGCGCTCGGCGGCGGCCTCGATCGAGGCCAGCGAGATGCGGGCGGCCTCGCGATCGTCGCGCCGGTCGAAGGTGGCGACGGCCGCGATGTCGAGCCCGCGGCCGGTGAAGTAGTGCACCAGGCCCTGGTTGATCTCGGGCGCGTAAGGCGTCAACAGGCCGATACCCTTGGCGCCGAGCGCCTTGAAGGCGGCCAAGGCGCCGGTGACCGGCGTGGTGCAGGCGACGCCCGGCCGCGCCTTGCGGATCTCGGCGAACACGGCTTCCTCGCCGAGCGTCATCGTCGCCGAAGTGCAGCCGAAGCCGACGACGTCGAGCGGGATGCTGGGCAGGATCAAATCGACGGTCGGCGCGATACGCGGGCCGATGGCGCGCAATGTGTCGGGCGTGATGTCATTGTCGTTGAAGAGCCGGGCTTCGTAGAAGGCGACGCCTGGAATGCGCACCAGTGCCCGGAATTCATGCTCCAGCGTCTGATCGGTGGCGAGGATCGCCAGCCCGATCGCCGCGCGCGAAGCAAGCCCGCCATCGATCTCGGACGGCAGAACGCCGAGGTCCACCGGTCCGGTGGCTGGAGAAACAGAGGCGGCGAGTCCGGCAGACATGGCGTTCCCTTTCCTATCGATCTTTTTTGATCATGCTCTCAGTTCAAAAGCCCATCCATCGAGATCGCCGGCTTGCGGCCGGCAATCAGGTCGGCGGTGATGCGGGCCGAGCCGTGCGACATGGTCCAGCCGATATGGCCGTGCCCGGTGTTGAGGTAGAGATTGCGCAGGCGTCGCTGACCGAATTCGGGCAGATTGTTCGGCGTCATCGGTCGCAGGCCTGCCCACATCTCGGCGCGGTCATAGTCGGCGCCTTCCGGGTAAAGCTCCTCGGTCACGCCCTTCATGAAAGCGAAGTCGGCCGGCTTGTGGCTGGTGTCGTAGCCGGCGAATTCAGCCGTTGCGGTGACGCGCAGGCGGTCACCAAAGCGCGAGACGGCGACCAGATTGTGCTCGTCGATGGCCGCGATGGTCGGCGGCAGCGGCCGGTTGCCGATGGGAATGGTCAGCGAGTAGCCCTTGATCGGATAGATCGGCAGGTTGAGCCCGACCGACTTCGCCATCAGCGGGCTGTAGGAGCCGAGCGCCAGCACATAGGCATCGCCTTTGACCGCGCCCTTGTCGGTCATCACCTGCGCGACGCCGTCCCCGGAAGTCTCTATACCGGTGATGGTGGTGCCGGTGCGGATCTCGCCGCCGCGTTCGACCACCTTCGCGGCAAGCGCCCTGGTGAACTTCGCCGGATCGCCGGTCTCGTCGGTCGGGCAGTGGATGCCGCCGGCGATCTTTTCCTTCGCGGAAGCCAGCGACGGGTCGAGCGCGATGATGGCGTCGCGGTCGAGCACCTTGATCAGCTGGCCGTCGGATTCCAACAGCCGCATGTGCTCGACACCTTTGTCGAGCGCCTGCTGGCTGCGGTAGAAATAGAGGATGCCGCGATCGTTGCGGTCATAGTCGATCTGCTCGTCGGCGATGACCTCATGCAGTACGGACTGCGAATAGACGGCAAGCCGATGCTTGAGCAGCGTGTTGCGCCTGGCTTTTTCGGCCGTGCATTCCATCAGGAACAGCCACGACCAGCTGTAGAGCCTCGGATCGGCCGAGAGCTTGAAGCGCAACGCCTGGTCCTTCAGCACCAGCGATTTCAGCAGGATCATCGGCGCCCGGGGCGACGACCAGACAAAGGAATGCCCCGGCGCGATCATGCCGGCATTGCCCCAGCTGGTCTCGGCGGCGACCTGGGGCTGGCGCTCGAGGATGACGACCTCGTGCCCGTCCTTCTGCAACTGATAGGCCGTGGTGACGCCGACCACGCCGCCACCCAACACGATCACGCGCATGACGCCTCCGGGGATCGCAAAGTGAATACACTTTAGAATTTAATGCGAAATCCGCAAGCAGGAACCGCTGCCATTTGTGTTCATATTGGGGAAGGCTTACGCCGCAGTGTCCGGGAAAAGCCGCGCCAAGCCGCGCGCCGCGACCTCGATGGCATGCGCGGAGCTGAGCGTGATGTGTTTTTCCAGCAAGATGGCGCCGCTTGCCGCGTCGCGGCGGCGCAAGGCTTGAATGATCGCGTCATGCTCCCGATAGGTGCGCTCGCGGCGCTGCGAAGACTCCAGGTCGATGTGTCGGAAAAAGCGGATGCGCGAGCAGAGGCCTTCTAGCGCGCTGATCATCTGGGCATTCTTCGACAATTGTGTCAGCGCCATGTGGAAGCTCTCATCGGCGACCGCGATCCTTGCCCATGAGCCTTCATCTTCCAGGCTGCTGTGTCCGGTCCAGACCCCGGCCGTTGCTTCGATCTCGGCGCCGGTCGCCCGCTCGCAAGCGAGCACGAAGGCGGCCCGCTCGATGGCGGCGCGCAGCTCGTAGAGATCGCGCACCGCCTCCGGCGTAAGCTCGCGGGCGAAAAAGCCCTTGTTCGGCACGGAGGTAACGAAACCGTCACGCTCCAGCCGGTTGAGGGCGGCGCGTATCGGTGTGCGGCTGACCGACAGCTCGGCAGCGAGCTCGACCTCGTTGATCCTTTCGCCTGGTCGGAAGCGGTAGTCGACGGCGAAGTCCTTGATCCGCGCATAGACCCGTTCGACACTGTCGGCGGCGCGGACGGCGCGCGCGCCCGCCGTCGTTGGCTTCTCGTCGCCGCTGCGTCTTGCCATCAGCCCTTATCCCGGCACTGCCTGCTCAGGCGCCGATATGATACGTCCCGAGATCGCAAAGTGCACTCCGTTGCGCCTAGACCGCCAACGCTTGCTCCAGATCCGCGATCAGATCGTCGCCATCCTCGATGCCGCAGGACAGCCGCACCAGCGAATCGGTGATGCCTATTGCCGCGCGCTTCTCCGCCGGGATCGAGCCGTGCGTCATCAGCGCCGGGTGTTCGATCAGGCTTTCGACGCCGCCGAGGCTTTCGGCGAGCGTGAACAGCTGCGTGCGTTCGAGGAAGCGTTTTGTCCCCGCAAGGTCGCGATTGAGGTCGACCGAGATCATGCCGCCGAAGGCATGCATCTGCTGGACGGCGATGGAATGCTGCGGGTGGCTGGCCAGCCCTGGATAGAGGACGCGCCGGACATCCTTGCGGGCTTCCAGCCATTGCGCGATTTTCAAGCCGTTGGCCGAGTGGCGCTCCATCCTCAGCGCCAAAGTCTTGATACCGCGCAGCGCGAGAAAGCTGTCGAACGGGCCGGAGATTGCGCCGATGGCGTTCTGCAGGAATTTCAGCTGGGTGGCGAGGTCCTTGTTGTCGCCGACCACGGCTACGCCGCCGACCATGTCGGAATGGCCGTTGAGATATTTCGTCGTCGAGTGCACGACGATGTCGATGCCGAGCTCGAGCGGTCGCTGGATGTAGGGGCTGCAGAAGGTGTTGTCGGCGACGGTCAGCAGCCCCTTGCGTTTGGCCAGCGCCGCGACCGCTTCGAGATCGACGATGCGCAGCAGCGGGTTGGTCGGCGTCTCGACCCAGAGCAGTTTCGTCTCCGGCCGGATCGCGGCCTCGACGGCGGCAAGGTCGGTGAAATCGGCGAAGCTGACCTGCAGGCCGGCCGAGCGCTTGCGCACCCGTTCCATCAGCCGGAAGGAGCCGCCGTAGATATCATCGGTGGCGACGATATGGGCGCCCGAGTCGAGCAGTTCGAGCACGGTGCCGATGGCCGCCAGGCCGGAAGCAAAGGCGAAGGCGGCGGAGCCGCTTTCGAGATCGGCGACGGCGCGCTCGAAAGCGAAGCGCGTCGGGTTCTGGCTGCGGGCATATTCGAAACCCTTGTGCACGCCGGGCGACTGCTGGCCGTAGGTGGAGGTGGCATAGATCGGCACCATCACCGCGCCGGTCAGCGGGTCGTGGCTCTGGCCGCCATGGATGGTGCGGGTGGAAAAGGCCAGGCGGTTCTTGCCGTTGGTCATTTTGCGCGGCGCCTCAAATGGTTGATCAGGTCGATACGGGTTATCAGACCGACGAATTCGTCGCCATCGAAGACAATGGCGACCTCGTTGCGATCGAAGACGGGCAGCAGCGCATCAAGCGTCTGGCTGGCCTGCAGCGTGTGCAGGTTCGACGTCATGGCCGAGCGCACCGGGCCGTTGAAGCGGTCCCAGCGGCCGTCATAGGGACCGTCGACCTTGGCCAGGATGTCGCTCTCGTCGACGATGCCGATCAGCTTGCCCCCGTCCAGCACAGGCAGCTGCGAGACGTCGGAACGGCGCATGCGGCCATAGGCGTTGAGCAGGCTTTCGTCCGGACCGACAGTCACGATGTCGCCGGTGCGCGGCGAACGCATGACGAGGTCGCGCAGATCGCCATGCTGTTCCTGGTCGGCGAGGCCTTGCTCGGCCAGCCAGATATCGTCGAAGACCTTCGACAAATATTTGTTGCCGCTGTCGCAGACGAAGGTGACGACCCGCTTGGCCGTCGTCTGCTCGCGGCAATAGCGAAGCGCGGCCGACAACAGCGTGCCTGAGGACGAGCCGGCGAGGATGCCTTCCTTCGACAACAGGTCGCGCACCGCCAGCATGCTCTGCTTGTCGGGGATCGAATAGGCTTTTTTCACCAGCGACAGATCGGCGTTTGGCGGCACGAAATCCTCGCCGATGCCTTCGACGGTCCAACTGCCGGCCTCTTCCATCTTGCCGGTCTTGATCAGCGGCGCCAACACCGAGCCGACGGGATCGGCCAGCACCATTTCTGTCTTCGGCGAGTGTTTGGCGAAGTAACGGCCGAGCCCGGTGAGCGTGCCGCCGGAGCCGACGCCGACCACCACCGCGTCGACATTGCCGTCGAGCTGGGAAAAGATTTCGGGCCCGGTCGTGGTCTCATGCGCCAGCGGATTGGCCGGATTGGCGAATTGGTTGGCATAGAAAGCGCCCGGCAGCTCGGCGGCGATCTTCTCGGCCATGTCCTGGTAGTATTCGGGATGGCCTTTGCCGACATCGGAGCGCGTCATGCGCACCTCGGCGCCCAGAGCGCGCAGATGCTGGATCTTTTCGCGCGACATCTTGTCGGGCACGACCAGGATGATGCGATAGCCCTTCGGGATGCCGACCTGGGCGAGGCCGAGGCCGGTGTTGCCGGCAGTCGCCTCGACGATGGTGCCGCCGCGCTTCAGCGCGCCCGATTTCTCGGCGGCCGCGATCATCGACAGCGCGATGCGGTCCTTGATCGAGCCGCCAGGATTCTGGCTTTCGAGCTTGATGAACAGGCGGCATTTGCCGGTGTCGAATTTGGTCAGTTCGACGATTGGCGTCTGGCCGATCAGGTCGAGCACCGAGCCGTAGGGCGGGCGCAGCCTCGACAGATTGGTGTCGGCACGGTCAGGCGCTGCTTTTGTCTGCTCGCTCATTGGGCGCTCCGAGGTCGACGCGGGTCCGGCAATCTTGCGCATGGCGCGAGCGGAATCCATTCCGGTTTCGCGGATTGCGCGGAACTGTCTTTTCCAGCCCTTTGCTTCCGGAAAGAAGATAGATCGTGCCAATCAAACGCCCAGTTGAGGAATGGAATTTCGCCAAAGGCCGGCAGCTTGGCCTTTCGGAGAAAGACATATCGCTCAGGCGATTGCCGCCTGGCCCTCGATCTCGATCAGGAAATCCGGATTGGCAAGGCCGAGCACACGCACGCCCGTCACGATCGGCGGCGGGCCGCGATCGCGCCAGAACGCCATCCAGGCGCCGAAGGCGGGCATGATATCGGCATCGCCGACGATATAGATCGACAGTCGAACCAGGTCTTCCGGCTTCGCCCCGCCGGCTTCGAGCACCCTGGCCAGATTGGCAAGCGCTTGAACCGTCTGCGCGGCTATATCGCCCTTGCCGACAATCCGGCCACTGGCATCGACGCCGTTCTGGCCGCCGACGAGCACGATGCGGGCTGAGGCCGGCAGCGCCACGCCTTGCGAATAGGCCGGGTTGCTGTGCATGCCCTTCGGGTTCAGCCTCTCGATGGTCACTCTCGTCCTCCTCCGTCTGCTGCCTCAAATCGCCTCTGTCAGGAGACCGTTTCAACGCACCATGTCGTTCGTTGCCGCTGCCTTTTCCACCATGTTAGCCGAACGGGGCGCGGGGCGAACGGCAATTGCCAAGGAACGGTCGGATGAAGATTCTTGCCTATGACAATTTCAAGCCCGGCGTCACGCTCGATGATCTGCGGCCCTATCTGCCCGACGAGGTCTCCAATGTCTGGCGGCTGTGGAAGGCGGGCATCGTGCGCGAGAACTATGCGCGCGCCGATGTCGGCGGCGTCATCATCGTCTTCGAGCTCGACAGCGTCGAGGATGCGAAGCGCTACACCGACGATTTCCCGCTGTCCAAGGCCGGATTGCTCGAATGGCATTTCATTGCCTTCGACGCGCCCTTGCCGCTCGAATTCCTGTTCGACCCGACTGTCGACATCGCCAAGCCATGGGATCGGACCGCGGCATGATCGGCTCCAGCGACGGGATCGAGATCCCAACGAGTCTCGCCGAATGGTGCGATCCGCGCCGCATGGCGCTGGTGGTCTACGACATGCAGGTCGGCATCTGCCGCCAGGTCGAGGGCGCGACAGAGATCGTCGAACGCACCGGCGTCGTGCTGGAAACGGCACGTTCGGCCGGCATGCGGGTGGCGTTCACGCGCCATCTGTCGCTGCCCAAGGCATGGATGGGCGCCACGCAATTGCGCACCGCCATGGCCTGGCAGCGCCGCGACAACCCTGACGCGGTCGAGCCGTGGTTCCCGCGCGACGCCGAGGCGACGCGGATCGTGCCCGAGCTGGAACCGCGCGCGGAAGAGGCGGTGTTCGACAAGCTGACCATGTCGGCTTTCGATTCCGCAGCGCTCGGCTTTGCGCTGCGCGATTGCGGCGTGCGCGCCGTGGCGCTTGCCGGCATCGCCATGGAGATCGGCATCGAGCCAACTGTCAGGCAGGCGACGGACAACGGCTTCGTGGCGGTGGTCATCGAGGATGCTTGCGGCTTCGGCAACAAGGAGGCGCGCGATCGCTCGCTGGCGACATTGCGCTTCCTCGGCGAAGCCATCATCACCGATGTCGCCGGCTTTCGCGGCGCGCTTGCCGGCGCGGCGTGAAATGTCAGGCCGCCGCCTCGATGTCGGTGCGGAAGCGGACGCCCTCGGCACGGCCATGCACGTCGCCCCAGTCGTAGAGCGCCTGAAGCGCGGCGGCGATATCGTGGCCGCGCGGGGTCAAGGCGTAGCGCGCCTTGCCGTCGGCCGAGGTCTCCAGCGTGACGAAGCCGATCTCGACCAGATCGGCCAGGCGTTGCGTCAGCATTTTGTCGGACAGCGAAGGGATCAGCCGGCGCAATTCGGAATAGCGCAGCGGCCCTTGCTTGATCCTGGCCAGGATTACCGTCTTCCACTTGCCGCCCAAGGCGTCGAGCGCGAACTCGACCGGGCAGCCATAGAGTCTACCGCGTTGTGTCATGCGCCGATCCTAGGCAAGGGCCGGACGCTCGGGAAGCGGAAATTGCCTGCACATCTGGCCAGATTGCAGAGCCCGGCCTTATCGGGCAGCGTTTCATCAGGAGGAGAGCGGAAATGAGTGTGAGAGACCCCAACCCGGTCGATGCGCGCAGTCCCAAGCGGGTAGCGATCGTCATCGCCAACCCAGCCGTCTCGACCACCACGGGATGGCCGGTCGGCTTCTGGTGGAGCGAGCTCACCCATCCCTGGTTCGCCTTCACCGAGCGCGGCTATGAGGTCGAGATATTCTCGCCGGATGGCGGCAAATGCGAGGCCGACGCGCTGAGCGACCCGCGCGACGCTTCCGGCTATTCGGAAACCGATCTCATTTCGCTCGGCTTCATTTCGAACCCGAGACTGCAGGCGCTGGTCGACAACACGAGGCCGGTTTCGGAGATCGACGTCGACCGCTTCGACGCCATCGTCGTCGCCGGCGGGCAGTCGCCGATGTTCACGTACGAGCACGCCACCGGCCTGCAGCAGGCCTTCGTCGCCTTCCACGCGGCCGGCAAGGTGGCGGCGGCGCTCTGCCACGGCACCGCCATCCTGCGCTACGCCAGGCGCGCCGACGGGTCGCTGCTGGCCGCCGGCAAGACGCTGACCGGCTTTGCCAATATCGAGGAGGATTTCGCCGACACCGCCACCTGGGAGAAGGGCGCGCTGGAACGCGGCAGGCATCTGATGCCATGGCGGATCGAGGATGAGCTGAAAGCGATCGGCGCCAATTACATCCAGGCTGGCCTGTGGCGCGGCTTTGCCGTGCGCGACGGCAACCTGATCACCGGACAGCAGAATTTTTCCGGCGCCGAGACCGCGCGCGTGGTGTGCGAGGCGCTGGGCGGTTAACCCAGCAGCAGCTTGCTGAGCTTGGCGCACTGAACGCGGATATCGGGGATGGCGTCGATCTCGAAGAAGGTGCCGCGTGTCAGCGGCCCGACGGCGAGCAGTTTCGACGACACCGTGCCGTCGGCGGCGATCAGCTCGCATTTGGCGGTGACGTCGAGGCCGAGGCGCAACGGGTCGGGCCGCGCCAGGGAGCGCTCGACCAGCGAGCGCACGACGCCGTTCGAGGTCCTCGAAATGTCGCGCGCAATGCCCATGCAGTCATAGATGCGCGCGACATCCAGCGTCTCGACGTCCTGCGTGCCGCGCGCCTGGATCTTGACCATGAAGCCATCATTCGGCTGGACATCCACGACCCGGCCGGCGACGAGCCGGATACGGCCGGACCGAACCGCTTCGGTGACGCGCGCATAGACCTCCGGCGCCATGCGGTGGCGATGGATGTCCCACCACGCCTTGGTGTGCTCGACGAAGCGACGCTTGGCCGAGGACGGCCAGTTCTGCCAGATCGTCTGGTTGAAGGGCCTTAAGCCATCGACCACATCGCGCCAGTCACCGCCGGCCTTCTGGTTCTCGCGGATCAGGTTGCGGAACCAGCCGACGAAATAGGAAAGTTGCGTGCCGAGCGGGATATCGGCGACATCGAGCTTGATCGGATTGCCCTTGCGGTGCGGCGATGGCAGCAGGCCGCGCCGCGAGACGGCGATGATCGCGCCGCGATGGCCGCGCTGCTCCAAGGACAGGAAGGCGTCGACCATGCTCAGGCCCGTGCCCAAAAGCAGGACCGGTGCGTCCGGATCGAGCGCCGTGTCGCCCTCGGAACCCATGCGGATGGCCTGGCCCTGGAAGGCGCCAGGTTGCTCGTCATGGCCGGTGGCGAGCACCGCCAGATGGCCGACGACGCTGGTTCCATTGGCGAGAGCCACCTCGACGCCCGCCGGCGTCGGCGAGATCGACAGGCTCTGCTCGCGGATCAGCCGCAACCGGCCGCTCTCGCGCTCTTTCTCCTCGAGCTCGTCGAGCAGGTCCTGCAGATAGCGCGCATAGAGGCTGCGCGGCGCATAGAACGGGCCCTGGTCGGGCTTGGCAAAGCCACGGTCCAGCAGCCAGCGCGCGAAATTGCCGGGGTCGTCGGCATAGGCGCTCATACCGGAGGCGTTGACGTTGAGCACATGGGCGGAGAGCAGCGTCGAATAGGCCATGCCCTGGCCGAAATGCGGCCGTTTCTCGATCAGCGTGACGCGCAGATCCGGATTGGGCGATTTCAAGAGATGCGCCGCAAGCACGACACCGCTGGCGCCGCCGCCGACAATGATGATGGAGTTGCCGCGTCCAATCATGGTTGCGAGCCGAAACCCTGGCGGAGCGGTCAGCGCGCGGCGACCGCCGCCGGCGGCCTCGGCCGCGGGCCACGAACGATCGCCGGAATGGTCTTCAGAAGGTCGCGCATCGTTCTCTCACTCCCAATGTTGATAAGATTACTATACTAAGCGATCCGCACACGAAACCCGGTTTCCAATTCGCCCGCGCTTTGAAGCATGGATTTGCCTGAACAGCCGGACAATAGGATTTTCGTTCGACGCGTCCCTTCCGCCCTCGGATAACGACCGAACGGATGGCTCCGCCAGTCGCCAAGGCGCTCGAAGGTTGGCCCGCAAAACACCCCTGCGACCATCCTTTTGCGCGTCCGCCGTCACTACCTAGCGACACTTTTCCAACAAAGCCTGTTTCGTTGGAAGGATTTAACTCTACAAGTCCGATAGAATTAACCGACGATAGAAAGGCAATCCGATTTCTCTGGGGTTATGGAGCCTTTCAATGTCAACCATTTCACGACGCATCCTGCTTCTGTCGTCGGCCGCCGCTCTCGCCGGGGCCGCTTTGCTCGGCCCGGCCTCGGCCGATGATCTCAAGATCACCATCGGCTACCAGACGGTGGTCGAGCCCTCGAAAGTGCCGCAGGCCGACGGCGCCTATGAGAAGGCGACCAAGGCCGCGATCGACTGGCGCAAGTTCGATTCCGGCGCCGATGTCATCGCGGCGATAGCTTCGGGCTCGGTCGATATCGGCTATGTCGGCTCGAGCCCGTTGGCCGCCGCGGCCAGCCGCGAGCTGCCGATCGAGACCATTTTCGTCGTCGGCCTGATCGGCCCGTCGGAAGCACTGGTCGCCCGCAACGGCGCCGGTATCGCGAAAGTGGCCGACCTCGCCGGCAAGAAGGTCGCCGTGCCTTTCGTGTCGACCACGCATTACAGCCTGCTTGCGGCGCTGAAGCATGAAGGTGTCGATCCGAAGTCGGTGCAGATCCTCAATCTCAGGCCGCCGGAAATCGCCGCCGCCTTCGCGCGCGGCGACATCGACGCCGCCTATGTCTGGGATCCGGCGCTCGGCCAGATCAAGACCTCCGGAAAGGTGGTGCTGGATTCCTCGCAAGTGGCCGCCTGGGGCGCGCCGACCTTCGATGCCTGGATCGTGCGCACCGATTTCGCCGACAAGCATCCGGAAGCCGTGCGCGACTTCGTCAAGGTGACCGGCGCGGCCTATGCCCAGTATCTGGCCAAGCCCGGAGCCTGGTCGGTGTCGTCGCCCGAAGCCGGCAAGATCGCCAAGCTCACCGGTGCCAAGCTGGAAGAGGTGCCGGAACTGCTCAAGGGCTATGTCTTCCCGACGCTCGACGAACAGGCATCCGACAAGTTCCTCGGCGGCGCAACGGTGAAGGCAGTCGCGGCGACCTCGGCCTTCCTCAAGGAGCAGGGCAAGATCGACGCCGTGCTGCCCGACTATTCGAAATACGTGACCGCGAAATACGCCAGCCAGGCGCTCGCCTCGAACTGACCTTTTCTCGACGCAATTCCGGAAGGATGACCGCCTTTCCTGGAATTGCCCGACAAGCGCGGCCTTCTTCCCTGGCCTTGCGCTTGCCTGCCCCGGAACCCGCTTTACGAGGAGCGGCTTCGGGGCAGGCCCCTTGATCCAGCCGAGGTCCGATCCCGATGCCGCATCTCGTTCTCGATAAGGTCAGCGTCCACTATGACGGCCAGCCGGCGCCGGCGGTCGAACGCGTGTCGATCGATATCGGCAAGAGCGATTCCGGCAGGGGCGATTTCGTCGTGCTGGTCGGCCGTTCCGGCTGCGGCAAGACCTCGCTGCTCAACGTCGCCGCCGGCCTGGTGGAACCGACAAGGGGCCAGGCGACGATCGGCGGCCGGCCGATCACCGCACCCGGACCCGACCGCGCCGTCGTGTTCCAGAACGATGCGCTGTTTCCCTGGCTGACCGCGCGGGAAAATGTCGCCTTCGCGCTCCGGCTGCGCGGCGTGAACGCCGACAAACGGACGCGGCGTGCCGATGAGCTGTTGTCGCTGGTCAAGCTCGAGGGCGCCGGCGACAAGCGCATCTGGGAGCTTTCCGGCGGCATGCGCCAGCGTGTCGGGCTGGCCCGCGCCCTGGCCGCCGAGCCGGAGTTCCTGCTGCTCGACGAGCCGCTCGGCGCGCTCGATGCGCTGACGCGTGAACGCATGCAGACGACGCTGCTCGATCTATGGGCAGCGGCCCAGGTCGGCGTGCTGATGGTGACGCATGGCATCGAGGAAGCGCTGGTGCTCGCCACCCGCATCATCGTGCTGGCGCCGGGGCCCGGCCATGTCGTGCGGAGCTTCGAGACCCATTTCGGCCGCCGCTATGCCGCCGGCGAGCCGATCCGCTCCATCAAGGCCGACCCGGCTTTCACCACCGCCCGCGCCGAGCTCACCGACGCGATCTTCGAAGGAGAGGCGGCATGAGCATCAGCGCCTATACCGAACGCCCTGCCGCGAAAGCCAGCGAGACGGATGGGCTGTCCGTGCCATGGTCGCGGCCTAAGCCGAAGCGCGCTGCTGTCTCGGCGCGGCTGGTCAGCGCGATCACCATTCTCATGCTGCTCGCCGCTTGGGCGGTCTCCGCTGAACTCAAGCTTGTCTCGCCCGTCTTCCTGCCTTCGCCGGCGGCGGTCTGGGCAAAATTCGTCGTCGTCGCGCGCGACGGCTTCGTCGACGCGACGCTGCTTCAGCACATTGGCGCCAGTCTCTGGCGGGTGTTCGCGGCGGTGGTTGCGGCGATCCTCATCGGCGTCCCGGTCGGGCTCGCCATCGGCATCAGCAGAATCGGCCGCGGCGTGTTCGATCCGCTGCTCGAATTCCTGCGGCCGATCCCGCCGCTCGCCTACCTGCCGCTGATCGTCATCTGGTTCGGCATCGGCGAGCCGTCGAAAATCCTCGTCATAGCGATCGCCATGCTGGCGCCGGTGGCGCTGTCGACGGCCGCCGGCGTGCGCGGCGTCTCGCGCGAGCGCATCAATGCCGCGCGATCGCTGGGCGCGACGCGCTTCCAGGTGGTGCGCCATGTGATCTTGCCCAGCGCCTTGCCTTCGATCCTCACCGGCCTGCGCATCGCACTCGGCGCCGGCTGGTCGACGCTGGTCGCGGCCGAGCTGGTGGCGGCGACGCGCGGACTTGGCTTCATGATCCAGTCGGCGGCGCAGTTCCTGGTCACCGACGTCGTGGTGATGGGCATCCTGGTGATCGCAACAATCGCTTTCGCGCTCGAATTCATCATCCGCCGGATCGAGCGGGTCGTAGTGCCTTGGGCGGGACGGGATTGAACGGAGCGAAGGAGAAGGAGCATGACACATTCCACCGCAGTGCTTTTCGCCCATGTCGGCAACTGGCTTTTGCGGCTTCCCGCCGACAGCCGGCCATCGGGCCCCGAACCGAAACCACCGGCGCCAGCCAAGCTGGACGCGGAGCGCGATCGCCTGCCGCCACGCGACGAAAGCTTCTACTGGGCCTGGCAATACTGGTCCCAGTGATCGATCTGTGGACCCGCTTCCCCAACAGCAACGAGGAGATTCCCATGAGTGACCCTGCAGCCAATGACTCTACCCCTGCGATCGACGTCGTGCCGCTGACCGCCCGGGTCGGAGCGGAGATCCGCGGCATTCGCCTCGATGGCACCCTGTCGGATGCCGCCGTCACGGCGATCAACCAGGCGCTTTTGAAGCATAAGGTGGTCTTCTTCCGCGGCCAGGAGCATCTTGACGATTCTGAACACGAGCTGTTCGCGCGCCGACTGGGCGATCTTGTGCCGCATCCGACGCAAGGGCCGATCGCCGGCACCGCTTCGATCCTCAACCTGGATTCGAGCCGTGGCGGCGGCCGCGCCGACCAGTGGCACACCGACGTCACCTTCGTGGATGCCTATCCGAAATTCTCCGTGCTGCGCGGCGTCGTCATCCCGGCGGCCGGCGGCGACACGATCTGGTCCAACACGCACGCCGCTTACGAAAACCTGCCGGATCCGCTCAAGCTCCTGGCGGAGAACCTGTGGGCCATCCACAGCAATGTCTACGACTACGCCGCCGTCCGTCCGCGCGCCTCGGCCGAGGAAAGGAAGCATTTCGAGGAAGTCTTCACCTCGACCGTCTACGAAACCGAGCACCCTGTCGTGCGCGTGCATCCCGAAACCGGAGAACGTTCGCTGCTGCTCGGCAACTTTGTGCAGCGCTTTGTCGGCCTGTCGAAGAGCGACTCTTCAAAACTCTACGAATTGTTCCAGAGCTATGTGACGGCGCCGGAGAACACCGTGCGCTGGCGCTGGCAGGCCGGCGACGTCGCCATCTGGGACAACCGAGCCACGCAGCACTACGCGGTCAACGATTATGGCAGCGAGCACCGCGTCGTGCGCCGCGCCACCGTCGACGGCGATGTGCCGGTGAGCGTCGACGGACGCCGCAGCGTCACCCACGTCAAATCGGCCAAGCCGACCGCAAAGGCAGCCTGACGTCATCTCCGTCCGCGATCCGTGTCAAACAAGAAAGTCGGCGCCGCTCGTCCAACCGGATGTGCGGCGCAGCCATTTTTCACAACGGCAGGTGTCAGATGCGCGAGCGGTTCGCCCAGCGCAGCCCGACGAGGCCAATCAGCATGGTGACGACCCCGATATAGAGCCACTGCCGCTGTCCGGTCATGAAGGAGCCATGGACGAGCCCCAGACCCTGCAGCGACCACAGCGCGCCGATGCCAAGTACAAGCAGCGCCAGCACAATCCTGATCAATCGCATCGGCCAACCCCTCTTTGAAAGTCGATCCTGAACGGTAGCGGACATGCAACAAAAGACCTGAAGGAAGCGAGGCAGTACCGCTTCTCTCTACTTGCATGTTGGCGGCCGATCTTGCGAGATACGTTTCCGGAATCGGCTCGATTTTCATCAAGAATACGCCTGTTGAGCGCCAGAAATATCATGACAAACTGTTTCGCGGCGTAGCGAAACGTGTGCCATTGCCATGGAACCGCCAGATGCTTGCCGCATTTCCTGCCTCATTCGACACATACGGCGGGGCCTGTCTGTAACGGAGCCATCCCCAAAGCATGAAGAAAACAAACCAAACCGCGCTTGTCGCGGTAACGATCGCGGCTGGCCTGATGGCCGGTGCTTCGTCCGCCTCGTCCGCCGCCGCGCAGTGCGGCCGCGCTTCCTGGTATGCGCTGCACTCCAGAACCGCCTCAGGGGAACGCATGAACCCCTCGGCAATGACTGCCGCTCATCGCACACTGCCCTTCGGCACCAAGCTCAGGGTCACCAACAAGAACAATGGCCGCAGCGTTATCGTGCGCATCAACGATCGCGGACCGTTCGTGAGGGGACGCGTGCTCGACCTCTCCCGCGGGGCCGCAGGCCAGCTCGGCTTCATCGGTTCAGGCCAGACCGCCGTCTGCATGGCGCGGATCTAGTTTGTGGCAGTGTCCGGCAAGAGGGCCGGACACATATCCTTCACATTTCGGCAGCGCACATTGAGCCGGCTCCGGCTCCAGAGGCCGGTTTTCAACAGCTTGGACCAAGGATGCATTCGTCAGACAAAATGACGTATTGCATCGCAACAATATCTTGTTAACCTCCGCGCGAGACATTCAAGGCTCGGCGTTGCCCGTCGTCCCTTCGGTGGTCGGGCAGCAGCGGGGTTCTTGATGTTCTACCAGCTTTACGAATTGAACCATGCGGCGCTGCAGCCCGCGCGCCTCTATGCCGATGCGGTTCGATTGTTCTACTCCAATCCGCTCAACCCGATCTCGCACACCGCCTTCGGCCGCTCGGTGGCGGCGACCGCGGAACTGTTCGAGCGCACCACGCGCCGTTACGGCAAGCCGCATTTCGACCTCGACAAGACGGTTGTCGACTGGAAGAGCGTCGATGTCACTGAAAAGACCGTGTGGTCGAAGCCGTTTTGCAATCTGATCCGCTTCGAGCGCTCGGTTCCCGCCGGCCGCAAGGCCGACCCGAAGCTTTTGATCGTGGCGCCGATGTCGGGCCACTACGCGACGCTGCTGCGCGGCACTGTCGAAGCGATGCTGCCTTACGCCGACGTCCACATCACCGACTGGGTCGACGCCCGCATGGTGCCACTGTCGCAGGGCAGCTTCGATCTCGACGACTATATCGACTATGTGATCGAGATGTTCCATGCACTCGGCCCCGACACCCACGTCATGGCGGTGTGCCAGCCTTCGGTGCCGGTGCTGGCGGCGGTGGCGCTGATGGATAAGCGCGGCGACCCCTTCGTGCCTTCGACCATGACGCTGATGGGCGGTCCGGTCGACACGCGGCGCAACCCGACGGCGGTCAATCTGCTGGCCAAGGAAAAGGGCATCGACTGGTTCCGCGACAATGTCGTCATGCGCGCACCCTGGCCGGTTCCGGGCTTCGGCCGCGAGGTCTATCCCGGCTTCCTGCAGCTGTCGGGCTTCATGAGCATGAACCTCGACCGCCACATCATCGCCCACAAGGACTTCTTCATGCACCTTGTGAAGCATGACGGCGACAATGCCGAGAAGCACCGCGACTTCTACGACGAGTATCTGGCGGTCATGGATCTGACCGCTGAATTCTACCTGCAGACGGTCGACACCGTGTTCGTTCGCCACGCTTTGCCGAAGGGTGAGATGACGCATCGGGGCGAGTTGGTCGACCCGAAGGCGATCCGCAACGTGGCGCTGCTCACCATCGAGGGCGAGAACGACGATATTTCCGGTCTTGGCCAGACCCAGGCCGCGCATGACCTATGCGTCAACATCCCGGCCGACAAGCATGCGCATTACATGCAGCCGGCGGTCGGCCACTACGGCGTGTTCAACGGCTCGCGCTTCCGCTCCGAAATCGTGCCACGCATCGTCGACTTCATTTCCAGCTATGGCCGCCAGCATCGGGTGGCGGTGAAGCCGAAGCTGGTCCGCTCCGCCAAGAGCTGAGCTGGACAATAGCGTCACCACCGGTCGCCCTTCGGCGGCCTTCCTGCATTGTCCGAATGCCTCTGTTGCGAAAGTGCCGCGGTCGGGATCGCGCAGGTAACCATGACGCCAACTCGCCGCCATCGCTAATTGACACGGAGTGTAAATCCCCTTTAACGTTTTGTTAACAAACAGGGCGGCGGGGACAATGACTTCCTCAGCGATGACGCGGATCTTGCGTTTGTGCGCGGTTGTGGGGCTGACGATCTCAGCTCACTGGGCCGTGCCGGCCTGGGCGGCGGGCGCCATGGTCACCGGCGGGCTCACCTCGCAGCCGATCGGACATTACGATTTCTGCAAGTTGCATCCGAACGAATGCAACATCCGCCCGGCCGATCTGGCGCCGGCCAGGATGACCGACGGTTTTATGCGCAAGCTGATCAATGTGAGCGCCAGGGTCAACGCCGCCGTCAAGCCGATGAGCGACCTCGATCACTACGGCAAGGACGAAGTCTGGGCCTATCCGGACGACGGCTACGGCGATTGCGAGGACTATGTGCTCGAAAAGCGGCGCCAGCTCTCCCGCATGGGGATTTCGCTCGCCGACCTTCTGATCACTGTCGTGCGCAAGCCGGACGGTGAAGGCCATTCGGTGCTGACGGTGCGCACCGACAAGGGCGACTACGTGCTCGACAATCTGACCGACAAGGTCAAAGCCTGGGATGCCACCGGCTACCGCTTCCTGAAGCGGCAAGCGATCGACAACACCGGACGCTGGGTGTCGATCCGCGAAGGCCAGGCGGTGCTGGTCGGTTCGGTGCAGTAAGCGAGAGCCCGCCTACGCGGCTGCCGTGCCAGCGACCATAGAGTGCGGCGGCACTGTATCCTGCAGCGCATTCAAGGCCTTAACGTCCTGGCATGGACCCCGGCCCAAGCCCGAGGATGACGAAGAGAGGGTGTCTTTCCTCTCGAAATGATTTTTCCCACCCCTCCATGAACCATTTGCTTCTGGCCGGCGACACACAGGCGTGGACAGAACCCAACCATGGAGAAATCAAATGACTGCTTTTTTTCGTAATACCTTCCTCGCCGCCGTCGCAGTATCGGCCCTGACCGGCTCGGCTCTGGCCGACCAGACCGTCAAGACCTGCGCCAAGACCGATGTCAATGATCTGTGGAGCGGACGCTGCTGCGGTTACGGCAGCGCGGACTGCCTGGGCGGCGGCAACGGTCGCCAGGGCCACGGCGACAAAGGCGGCCGCGGTGGCAGCACCAATGGAGCCGGCAAGCGCTGACCGCATGGCTGAGGGACCTCGTCTATGCGGCTTCGTCATCCCAGGGCGCAGCAAGGAGCGTAGCGACGCTGCGCAGACCCTGGGATCCATGCCGTGACCTTCAAGCGCCTCCTCGGTGCAGAATTCTGCTCCGTTGCGGCCTACGGTGAAGGTTACGGCACGGATCCTGGGGTCAAGCCGGTCAAGCCCGAGGATGACGAAGAGAGGCCCGGGTTTGCTCGAAAACCGTCAAGATTCGCTGCGAACCATCCGGGTAACCTATCCGCGCAGCGCCGCCCGGACCAAGACGGTGATCTTGCGCAACTCAGCCTCGTCGAGCTTCTCGATGCTCTCGGCCAGCAGGTTGGCGAGCTCGGTTGCCGCCGGCGACAGGCCGGACGTGTCGATCCTGACCCTCGGATGCGAATTTTCCGCCAGGCGGGCAAGGTCTTCCGCGTCATCCCAGATGATATTGAAATAGCCGATGATCTTCTGGATCAGCGTCCACGTCGGCGCGCCGCGGCGGCCATGCTCAAGCGCCGAAAGATAGGCTGCGCTGACGCCGATGGCCTGAGCCATCGCCTTCTGGCTGACGCCGCGTTCGGCGCGCAGCGCGCGCAATTTTTCGCCGAACGGCGTCACCGGAACGTCCTCATGGCCGCGTTCGCCTCAGACGCACATAGAGTGCACCGGAGCCGCCATGGTTGCGGGCGGCGTGGTCGTGGCTGGAGACCAGATGGCGGAAGGCCGGCGTCGACAGCCAGGCCGGCACGGCGCGGCGCAGGATACCGTCGCCGCCTGAGGACGAGCCCTTGCCGGTGATGATCAGCACATAGCGGACGCCGCCGGCATGCGCCCGATGCAGGAAGGTGAGCAGCAGCGAATAGGCCTCGTCCTGCGTCATGCCGTGCAGGTCGACGCGACCTTCGATCGGCAGCCGGCCTTTCTTCAGCTTGTTGAGCGTCTGGTCGTCGAGCACATGCGAGACATGTTGCGTCTTGGGCTTGGCGGCTGCGGCCGGGACGCCATTGGCCGCGGTGGCGGCCGGCTCAGACTTCGGCTCGATGATGTCGGGGATCTCGACGGCGGCCCTGCCCTTGAGCGGCCGCGCCGTGCGCGCGATGAGATTCCACAGGATGCGGTCGTCTTCGCTGAGCTTGTCGTCGCGGCGGCTCATCGGCGCCTGCCGTCAAGCAACGAGCGCGGCACCAGCGCGTAGAAATCGGCGGCGTTGCGGACGACGCCGGCAATCTCGCCGGCGGCATCGCCGGAGCCGGCGAAGAGGTCGCCGCGCGCCGGCCCGGTGATGGCCGAGCCGGTGTCCTGCGCGATCATCAGCCGCCGAAACGGCTTTCGGTCGAAAGCGGAGAGCGTCGGCGCGTCGATGTAAAAAGGCGTGCCGAAGGTGTGCAGCAGCCGGTCGACGGCCACCGACCGGCCCGGCGTCAGCGGCACCTTGGCGGCGGCGATCGGGCCAAGTGCCGCATCCTCGACCGGCGCTTCGCAAAAGAAGATGTAGGAGCGGTTCTGCCAGAGGATCTCGTCGATGCGCTCGGGATGCGCCTTGAACCAGGCGCGGATCGACTGCATCGTCACTTTTTCGAGCGGGATCTCGCCGAGATCGCTTAAAATCTTGCCCGGACCGGTGAAACGCTGCCCGGATTTGGCGGCATAGGTGACACGGGTGAGCCTGCCGTCGGTCATGTTGAGGCGCGCCGCACCCTGGACGTGAATGAAGAAGGCGTCGACCTTCTCGACCAGCCAGGCGATTTCAAGACCCTGGCCGGCAAGCGCGCCACGCTCGATCGCGCCGCGGTCGAAATACTCGACCGGCCCAGCCGCCGTCTTGCGTGCAAAGGCCAGATAAGGATCCATGCCGGGCGGGCGGTTGATGTCGTCGATGTCGATCAGGTCGGCGGGGCGCGACAGCAGCGGCACGCCGAACCGCTCCGTCCGGACCGCCGAGGCCTCGACTTCGGGTTCGTAGAAGCCGGTGACAAGGCCTGCGCCACGCTCGGCCCTGACCAGCATCGGAACGAAATGGCGCTCGAAGAAGGAGCGCGCCTCTGACAGATTCGGCTCCGAAACGGCGCGCGCCTCGGCATAGGCTTCGGCGAAGGCATCGAAAGAGACGCCAAGCGATCCGCTGCGATAAGGCTTTACCGGCGCATGGAAAGCGGAGCGGCGAAACGCCGCAAAGGCCGCGACGTGGTCGTCCTCGTTCCACCCAGGCAGGTCGTCAAAGGTCTTTTCGCTGAATGCCGAAGAAAGAGACACGACAGCCCCGCCGCCAGATGTCAGTCTTCTTCTTCGGTGGCGACGAGCTTCCAGTTCGGATCGCGCGAGCGGGCGTCGCGGGCGAAGGTCCAGACATCCTTGACCTCGGCCACCGTCTCCGGATCGCCGTCGATGACGACGCCGGCCTTGTCGCGGGTCGCCGAGATCAGCTCGGAGACGATGCGCAGCGTTATGTGCGCCTCGGAGCCCTTCATTTCGGCTGCAACGATATCGGCCTTGTCGATGCCGACAAAGGACGACTGGATCTTTTCCGATTTCGCCTCGCGCTCGCCGATTGCCGCGACGAAACCGTCATAGACCTCGCGCGACAAAAGGTTCTTCAAGGTTTTACGGTCGCCATCGGCATAGGCCATGACGATCATCTCATAGGCCTGCTTGGCGCCGTCGACGAAACCCTTCGGGTCGAAGGACGGATCATTGTCCTTGATCGTGCGCAGACCCTTGTTGAGATCGGTGTCGGGCTTGGCGAAGGCATCGATCGCGGCATAGGTCTCGGCCGCCGTTTCACCCGGCATGCGCTTGCGCGGTAGCGAGACGACATTCTCGGAACTCTGCGCCGCCTCCTGTTCGCGGGTGCGGCTTGCGGAATAGGGATCGAAGGGCGGCCGCTCGCTGCCGGTGCGACGTCCAAGCACGTTGCGCAGCTGAAAAAAGATCACCACCGCCGCAATCAAGAAGAAAATCGTGCCGAAGTCGAAGAAACCCATATTGTCCGCCAACTCGATCCCTGTCCTGGCCGGACCGGCATGACCCTTGTCTGGGCGCCGGTCGCATAGCGTTCAACATCCAAAGCATATAGAACGGCAGGCGCAATCATTCAAATCAAAGGCAGCCATACCTATCTAAGGGCGCCGAGGCCAGCGACGATAGTCCCGCTGGGCCGCAAAACAAGAAAGCGACCGGTCAAGACTTGCGCATTTCGTTCATCCCGCTGTTCCTGCTCCTGCTGCCGCTGCTGGAAATCGCCGGTTTCGTCATTGTCGGCCGCGAAGTTGGCGCTTTGGCGACAGTCGGGCTGGTCATCCTGTCCAGCGTCGCCGGCAGCTTGCTGCTCAGGCACCAAGGTTTTGGCGTGATGGCGCGGGCGCGCGCCGAAATGGACGCCGGGCGCGATCCCAGCCGTCAGCTCGCGCATGGCGCGATGATCGTGCTGGCGGCGATCCTGCTCATCATCCCGGGCTTCATCACTGACATCTTCGCCATCCTTTTGCTGCTGCCGCCGGTGCGCGACCTCGCCTGGCGCGCGTTCAAGAGCCGCATCGTCACGGTGACCAGCTTCAGCAACGGCTTTTCGGCGCGCCGGCGCGACAAGGTTATCGACCTCGACGACAGCGACTATTCGCGCGACGATTATCCGAACCGGCCGGATCACAATTCGCCGTGGCGGCGGCTGAAGAACGACTGACGCGCGCCGCGTTTTGAACGATAGGCATTGGTTTTCGGCTTGAGATTGGGTCGAGACGGCAAAACTTGTCTTGTCCTGCCGGCCATGGTAGCGAACCCCCCGATTCCAATCCGGTCAGCAATGCTGCCCAGCAAAAGGACTAAAGGCTCATGGCCAGCAATGATGACGCCGCGCCGGGCGCCGCCAACGGCAACGGCACCCAGACCCAACCTTCGCTCAATGTGCTGGCCCAGTATGTGAAGGACCTGTCCTTCGAAAGCCCTGGCGCGCCCAATTCGCTGCGCGGCCGCGACAAGGCGCCGGGCATCGCCATCAATGTCAACGTCAACGCCAACCCGCTCTCGGACAAGCAGTTCGACGTCAACCTGACTTTGAACGCCAAGGCTTCCTTCGACCAGGAAGTGCTGTTCAATGTCGAGCTGGTCTATGGTGGTGTCTTTGCCATCGGTGGTTTTCCGCAGGAGCACATGCTGCCGATCCTGTTCATCGAATGCCCGCGGCTCCTGTTCCCCTTCGCGCGCCAGATCATCGCCGACGCCACCCGCAACGGCGGCTTCCCGCCGCTGATGCTCGACCCGATCGATTTCGCGCAGATGTTCCAGCAGCGGATTGCCGAGGATCAGGCGGCGAGCAAGGTCCAGGTGAGCTGAGAAGGTTCACCACTCTATCGTATCGAGAGCCCGGCCTGGCGCCGGGCTTTTTTGTTGATCAGGCCCAGTGAGCGGCCGCCAACCTTGGTGATTGGCTGTGCCTACCTCCTCGGGGCGAAGCAAGGAGCGGAGCGACGCGCGCAGACCCTGGAATCCATGCCGTGATGCGAAGGCGTTGCTGTGGTTGCAGAATTCGGCGCCGTTGCACGCTGCGGCAGAGGTCACGGCTTGGATACTCGGGTCAAGCCCGAGTATGATGACGTCACGAGGGTTTCAGCTAACGCCGTAGGTTGGGGCCAGGAGCCTGTGCTCAGCCCGCCGCCGCTACCTTCAGCCACAGCGCCTTTTCACCCAGCGTCGAGACAAGGCCGGCATGCGCGGCGCGGTCGGCTTCGCTGAGCCGGGGCGGCAAGGCGATCGGCCTGGCGCCGATCGAGATGTCGATATCGGCCACCTCGCCGGCGCCGTTCCTCTGTACGGCCACGGCCTCCAGCACCAGCGCCGCCTGCTTGCCGCCGATGAGCTCGATATAGACCTCGGCCAGCAATTCGGAATCGAGCAGCGCGCCGTGCTTGGTGCGCCGGGTGTTGTCGATGCCATAGCGCCGGCAGAGCGCGTCGAGCGAATTTGGTCCCATCGGATGCTTGCGGCGCGCCAGCGCCAGCGTGTCGACGACGCGGCCGATATCGATGGCCGGTTGGTCGAGCCGGCTGAACTCGATGTTGAGGAAGCCGATGTCGAAGGTCGCGTTGTGCGCGATCAGCTTGGCGCCGTCGGTGAAGTCCAGCCACTCCTGCGCGATTTCGGCGAAGGTCGGCTTGCCGACCAGGTCGGCGGCGCTGATGCCATGCACGGCCTGCGCCTCGGCATGGATGGCGCGTCCTTGCGGGTTGATGAATTTGTGGAAGGTGCGCCCGGTCGGAAAGCGGTTGACCAGCTCGACGCCGCCAAGCTCGATGATGCGGTCGTCACGCAGATCGAGGCCGGTTGTTTCGGTATCGAAGATGATCTCACGCATTCGAATCAGTTTTTCCCTGCACGCGACAGCATCGTGCTTCGGCAAGAAATGGCAATGGCTGCTGCTGACAGCAAGCGTCAAGAGCCAGTCGTGGCCCGCTTATCCCCTGACAACTCGGCAATGATCGCCGCGACCGCCTTACGCGCCGCCTCGAAGCCGTGCCCGGTGTCGATGACGAAATCGGCCTGTCGGCGCTTTTCGGCATCCGGCACCTGCTTGGCCAGGATCGCGGCGAACTTCTCCTCGCTCATCCCGGGGCGTGCCAGCACCCGGTCGCGCTGGATGTCGGGCGCGGCCGTGACGACGACGACCTTATCGACACGATTGCGTCCGCCGGTCTCGAACAGCAGCGGGATGTCGAGTACGGCAAGCGGAGCGCCGGCCTCGCGATGGCTGGCCAGAAATTCGTCGGCGTCGGCACGGACCAGTGGATGGACGATTGCCTCGAGTTTTTTCAGCGCTGCCGGGTCGGCAAGCACTCTTGCCGCCAGCTTCACCCGATCGACGACGCCCGCTTGCGTCGTGCCAGGAAATGCCGCCTCGACCAAGGGTACGGCCTTGCCGGAATAGAGACGATGCACGGTCTCGTCGGAATCATGCACCGGCACGCCGGCTTCAGTGAACATTTTTGCCGTGGCCGACTTGCCCATGCCGATCGATCCGGTGAGGCCGAGCACGATCATACCGTCAATCCCCCTCGATATCGGCGACGATCATGCGCCGCAGCTCGGCGGTGACTTCAGGTTTCCTGCCGAACCAGCGCTCGAAGCCGGGCACCGCCTGATGCAGCAGCATGCCCAGACCATCGACCGTTTTCAGGCCGCGCGCCTTGGCGGCTGCAAGCAATGGCGTTTCCAGCGGCACATAGACGATGTCGGTGACGATGGCATGGCCAGGCAGGGCCGCCGGATCGGCGGCAAGACCTTCGTTGCCATGCATGCCGAGCGCGGTGGTGTTGATCAACAGGCCGGTATCGGCGAGCAATTCGCCGATAGCATCGGCGCCATGGGCTGACACCCCGGCGCCAAACTGGTCGGCAAGTTCTTCGGCCCTGGCCAGCGTGCGGTTGACGATACGGATGTCCTTTATGCCGCGCTGTTTCAAGGCATGGATGACCGCGCGCGAGGCGCCGCCGGCGCCGAGCACGACCGCGGGGCCATTGTCCGACCAGCCCGGTGCGTAGTCGTCGAGATTGCCGGCGAAACCGAGACCGTCGGTATTGCCGCCCCACAACACGCCATCCTCGAACCACAGCGTGTTGACCGCGCCGATCGCTTCGGCGGCCTCGTCACGACGCTCGACCAGGGCGAACGCTGCTTCCTTGTGCGGAATGGTGACGTTGCCGCCGCGAAGGCCGTTGGCGCCCAGCGATTTCAGGAAGGATGCAAAATCATCCGGTCTGACATCGATCGCCTGGTAGCTGCCGTCGATGCCGTATTTCGCCAGCCAATGGCCGTGGATCTTCGGCGAGCGCGAATGCGCGATCGGGTGTCCGGTGACGAAGGCCCTGTTCTCAGCCATCGATGGCTCCCAGGGCGCGCAGTTCCTTCAGCACCGGCAACAGCGGCAGGCCGACAATGGTGAAATAGTCGCCCTCGATCTTGTCGAACAGCTGGATGCCTTCCCCCTCGATCTGGTAGGCGCCGACGCTAGACAGCGCCTTGGCGCCGACGCGCGCCAGATGACGGCCGATGAAGGCCGGGTCGAGCTTGCGCATGGTGAGGCTGGCGATGCCGACATGGCGCCATAGAACCGCGCCGTTGCGGCAGAGCACGGCGGCGCTGTTCAACTGATGCGTCTTGCCGGACAAAGCAAGCAAGTGGCGGCGGGCGCCCTCCATGTCGGCGGGTTTATGAAAGACCTCATCGCCAAGCGACAGCGTCTGGTCGCAGCCGAGCACGAGCGCCCCCGGCTTTCGCTCGCTGACCTCCGTCGCCTTGGCTTCGGCCAGGATCGAAGCGACATCTTCCGGCGAAACGCCGCTGTCCTTCAGCGGCGCTTCGAGCGCGCGCTCGTCGACATCGGCCGGCACCGCCTCGACGTCGAGGCCGGCATTGACGAGCATCGCCTTGCGGTAAGGGCTGCCCGAAGCGAGGATGATTTTCTCGGCCATGATCTTTCGCGCAGCAGCGCTCCCGGTTCAGCGGCGCAATTATCTGTTCTTGCCGCGCAGGGCAACGATGGCCGCCGCCGTTTCCTCGATCGAGCGGCGGCTGACATCGATCATCGGCCAGCCATGCCGGGTGCAGAGCTGGCGCGCATAGGCGAGCTCCTCGTTGATCGCGGCGCGGTCGACATAGTCGTTGGGAACAAAGCTGCTGCTGTTGCCGAGAATGCGGTTTTGCCGGACATGCGAAATGCGTTCGGCCGTGGCGATGAGACCGACGACAAGCGGCTTCTTGGCCTCGACCAGGCTTTCGGGCAGCGGCACGCCGAGCACGATCGGAATGTTCGCGGTCTTGATGCCACGGTTGGCGAGATAGATGCTGGTCGGTGTCTTCGAAGTGCGCGAGATGCCGATCAGCACGATGTCGGCATCGTCCATATTGGCCGGCAGTTGGCCGTCATCATGCTCCATGGTGAAGTTGAGCGCATCGATGCGGCGGAAGTATTCGGCGTCGAGCACATGCTGGGCGCCGACACGGCGGCCGGCCGGCGTGCCGAGATAGGACTGGAAAACGGTCAGCACCGGCTCCAGCACCGAGACGCAAGGCAGGCCCATGGTGGCGCAGCGCTCGTCGATGCCGCGCGCCAGCTTCTGGTCGACGACGGTATAAAGAATGATGCCGGGTTCTTCCTCGATATCCTCGAAGACCTTGGCGACCTGCTTTTCGGTGCGGATCAGCGGATAGATGTGCTCGATGGCACGCGCATCCTTGTATTGCGCCGACGCGGCCCGGCCGGCCGCCAGCAGCGTCTCGCCGGTGGCGTCGGAAATCAGATGCAGGTGGAAGAAGCTTTGCGGTTTGTTCACAGGGGATGGGTCCAGTCTGTGGGCAAGTGTGGACAAGGCGGGATGGAGTGACCTCGCCGTTCAGGGCGACTGTATCAGATGGCGGGTTGTCCACAATTCGCCCTGCTGTCGGCTTTATCGGGGCGCTGGGGACAAAAGTGGGGACCAATTTTTCTCCTCTGATTTCATCCACAGCCGGAGGCGCGATGGCGAAATGCCAAGTCGCTGACTCCAAAAGCGGAATCCGGGTCTTCCCCAGATCCCTCCAAATTGCGAATGCGAACGCGCGACAATATGCTGACTGGCATTTCGAGGCGCGAGACGGGACAGGTCACAACCACCACAACCAACAGACTCTTAGAATCAGAAGACTCTTTTAGAATAGATATTTGTTTTAAGAGACGGCTGGAGAGGACAGCGCTGAATGCCCGGAAAACGCATCATGCTGGACGTCCTTAAGGGCGATGCGGCTTCACCGCCGCCGCTCTGGATGATGCGTCAGGCAGGCCGCTATCTCCCGGAATACCGTGAGACGCGCAAGCGCGCCGGATCCTTCCTCGACCTCTGCTATAGTCCGGACCTTGCCGTCGAAGTGACACTGCAGCCGATCGAGCGCTTCGGCTTCGATGCCTCGATCCTGTTTTCCGATATTCTGGTCGTACCGCATGCGCTGGGCCGCGAGGTTCGCTTCGAGGAAGGCCGTGGTCCGATCCTGAAGCCGATCGCGGCGGGCGAGATCGCGGGCCTTTCCGGCGATGTGTTTCACGTGAATCTCGAACCGGTCTATGAGACGGTGCGCCGGCTGCGGGCCAAACTGCCCGACGAGACGACGTTGATCGGCTTTTGCGGCGCGCCCTGGACGGTGGCGACCTATATGATCGCCGGCCACGGTACGCCCGACCAAGCGCCGGCCCGGCTTTTCGCCTATCGTGAGCCCGAGGCCTTCGCACGGCTTCTGAAGATCCTGGCCGACTATTCCGCTGCCTATCTCATCCGCCAGATCGAGGCCGGCGCCGATGTGGTGCAGATTTTCGATTCGTGGTCGGGCGTGCTCGACGATGCCTGCTTCGAAGCCTTTTGTGTCAGGCCAGTTGCGGAGATCGTGCGCCAGGTGAAGGCAGTTTATCCGGATGTTCCGGTGATCGGCTTCCCGAAGGGTGCCGGTGACCGCTATCGCGACTACCGGGGCAAGACCGGGATTGCCGGTCTCGGTCTCGACTGGACGGTGCCGCTGTCCATGGCGAAGGCGCTGCAAGCTGAGGGCGCGGTGCAAGGCAATCTCGATCCGCTGCGGCTGGTTGCTGGCGGCAAGGCGCTGGCTGACGGCGTCGATGCTATTCTTCGAAGCCTTGCCGGTGGGCCGCTGATCTTCAATCTCGGCCACGGCATCACGCCGGAAACGCCGGTGGCGCATGTCGAGGCCATGGTGAAACAGGTGAGGAGCCACCGATGACCGGGACGGGCAATCAGAACAGCACCGGCCAGGCGATGAAGCGCATGGCGATCGGCATTGGTGCTCTGGTGGTGCTGACCGCCCTGCTCTTCCTTGTGGCGCCGGAGAGCTTCTATCCGTGGGCCAAGGTCATCCATGTTGTCGCGGTCATCTCGTGGATGGCCGGCATGCTCTATCTGCCGCGGCTCTTCGTCTATCATGTCGATGCCGAAAAAGGCTCGGTGCAGTCCGAGACGTTCAAGGTGATGGAGCGCCGGCTGCTGCGCGGCATCATCAATCCGGCAATGATCGTCAGCTGGGTGTTCGGTCTGTGGATGGCCTGGAAGATTTTCCACTTCGAGGGCGGTTGGCTGCACGCCAAGATCGGGTTGGTGCTGATCTTGTCGGGCCTGCACGGCTATCTTGCCGGCGCGGTGCGGAAATTCGCCGAGGACAAGAACGAAAAACCGGCGCGGCACTGGCGGATCGTCAATGAGATCCCCACATTGCTGATGATCGGCATCGTCATCCTGGTCATCGTGAAGCCCTTCTAAGGTTTCGCCGATCCCAGAAGAAGCCCGGCAAAAGGCGGCTTGCTCTTTCAGACGACCGACGATACAAGACGGGTCTTCCTTTCCGTCATGCGCCGCCCCTTTTATTCGCTTTCGGCCGCGCCCGGCATTTGTCGTATCCAGCCGATTTTCCTCCCCAAAGCCTACCCAGAGTCTATCTAATGCAAGAAATGAAACTCACTGAGTTTAAGAACAAGAAGCCGCCAGAGCTGATCGCTTATGCCGAATCGCTCGAGGTGGAGAACGCCAGCGTGATGCGCAAGCAGGAGCTGATGTTCGCAATCCTGAAGAAGCTCGCCGCTCAGGACATCGAAATCATCGGCGACGGCGTCGTCGAAGTGCTGCAGGACGGCTTCGGCTTCCTGCGCTCGGCCAACGCCAATTACCTGCCAGGTCCTGACGACATCTATATTTCGCCGTCGCAAATCCGGCGCTTTTCGCTGAAGACCGGCGATACGGTCGAAGGGCCGATCCGCAGCCCGAAAGAAGGCGAGCGCTATTTCGCGCTGCTCAAGGTCAACACGATCAATTTCGACGATCCCGAGAAGATCCGGCACAAGATCCATTTCGACAATCTGACGCCGCTCTATCCGACCAAGCGGTTGAAGATGGAGGTCGACAATTCGACCTCGAAGGACATCTCGCCGCGCGTCATCGACCTGGTCGCGCCGATCGGCAAGGGACAGCGCGCGTTGATCAACGCGCAGCCGCGCACCGGTAAGACGGTGCTGATGCAAAACATCGCCCACTCGATCACCGCAAATCATCCGGAATGCTACCTGATCGTGCTTCTGATCGACGAGCGGCCGGAGGAAGTGACCGACATGCAGCGCTCGGTGAAGGGCGAGGTCATCTCCTCGACCTTCGACGAGCCGGCGGTCCGTCACGTGCAGGTCGCCGAAATGGTGATCGAAAAGGCCAAGCGCCTGGTCGAGCATGGCCGCGACGTCGTCATCCTGCTCGATTCCATCACGCGGCTCGGCCGTGCCTACAACACTGTCGTGCCGTCATCCGGCAAGGTGCTGACCGGCGGTGTCGACGCCAACGCGCTGCAGCGGCCGAAGCGTTTCTTCGGTGCCGCCCGTAACATCGAGGAAGGCGGTTCGCTCACCATCATCGCCACCGCGCTGATCGACACCGGCAGCCGCATGGACGAAGTCATCTTCGAAGAGTTCAAGGGCACCGGCAACTGCGAAATCCAGCTCGACCGCAAGGTGGCCGACAAGCGCATCTACCCGGCGATGGACATCCTCAAGTCCGGTACCCGCAAGGAAGACCTTCTGGTTCCGAAAGCGGACCTGCAGAAGATCTTCGTGCTGCGCCGCATCCTGGCGCCGATGGGAACGACCGACGCGATCGAGTTCCTCATCGACAAGCTCAAGCAGACCAAGACCAACGCCGACTTCTTCGATTCGATGAACACGTGATTGGTCGGGGCGAGCGCTCGTCCTCTTGCTCGTCGTCATTCTGGGGCGGAGCAAGGAGCGAAGCGACGCGGCGCAGCCCCTGGAATCCATGCCGTCCCTTTTGAGCTTCGTGGCGGTACAGGATTTCTGCACCGCTGCGTTCTCTGGTAGACGTCATGGCATGGATCCTCGGGTCAAGCCCGAGGATGACGAAGAGACAGGTCGCCGCGACTCTTTGCGAAGCTAGCTTCGCCGCAATAGCTTCTCCAACTCAGCCGCATCCGTCACCACCGGCAAACAAACCTGTCCGGTGCAGAACCAGGCGCCAGCTTTATCCGTGCCCGGCAGTGCACCGCCCGGCAAAAGCGGTCGATTCGCGTCCGTACCGATCGGCACGATGATATCGACACGACGCGGATCTGGATTCTGATTCGCAACCGGAACGAGGCTTGGAGCCTCTGCGGAATCGATCAGCACGAGCTTGAGTGGTTCAAGCGCCAGCGCGCAGGCATTGACAATGCCGGCCTGGCCATAGGCCAGTTGGGCGGCGCGGCCCATGGCGTGCTCGGCGGTTGTCCAGGCCTTCTCCGCAATCTCAAGATCGCCGGTGAGGGAAGACAGCCGCACCAAGGCTTCGACGATCTGGCTGGTGGCCGAGGGAATTGCTTCGTCGACATCGCCGCGGATGCGGATCGGTACATCGCCGCTGTCCGACGCGGTCAGCCAGTAGCCGGTCTTTTCGCTGTCCTGGTGCCAGCGATCCAACTCCGTGATGAATCGTTTGCCGTGATCCGAATAGGCGGAATCGCCAGTAGCCTCGAAGAGAGCGATCGCCGCATTGGTCATGGCGGCGTAGTCGCTCGACAGCGCCGGGAAAAGCCTCTTGTCGCCAAGCATCGAATGCGGCAGGCGGCCATTGTCGCTGGCCCCGACAATATGGACGAAGGCCTTTGCCGCGGCTTCCACCCAGTCGGGCCTCCCCAGGGAACGGCCCGCTTCAGCGAGCGCCGCGATTATCAGCCCATTCCAATCGGTGAGCGCCTTGCTGTCGCGGCCCGGTCTGACCCGTTTTTCGCGCTCGGCAAGCAATCTCTCTTTCAGCGGCTCGAGCCGGCTGCGGTCGGCGACGCCTTGGCGTTGCTGCGCTTCGTTCTGGCGAATGATCGGCTTGCCTTCCCAGCCATGCGGCGCGGCGAGCTCGAAATAGCGAAAGAAGGTCGCCGCGTCGTCGCCCAGTGCGGCTTGTACCTCGTCCCGGCTCCAGGTGTAGAAAAGCCCCTCCTCGCCGTCGCTGTCGGCATCGAGGCTGGTCGCGAAGGCGCCGCCGTCGACCCGCATCTCGCGCAGCAGCCAGTCGACGGTTTCTTCGATTCGTACCCGGAACAAGTCGTTGCCTGTCGAGGCGTGGGCCCAATTGCACAGGCGGATGAGCTGGGCATTGTCGTAGAGCATCTTTTCGAAATGCGGCACCAGCCATTCCGCATCGGTCGAGTAGCGCGACAGGCCACCGCCGACATGATCGTAGATGCCGCCTGCCAGCATCTTTTCCAGGCTGACGAGCACGGCGTCGCGATGCGCGGTCTGGCCGTCGCGCAGCCAGGAGAGCCACAGCGTGTGCATGAACGGCGCGTTGGGGAACTTCGGCGCGCCGCGCAAGCCGCCGAGATCGCGGTCGATCATGCCGTCGATGCGGCCGGCCAAATCGGCAAGCGCGTCGCGCTCGAGGATTGCCCTGCCCTTTGCGCCGGCCAGCCGCTGCTCGACATGAGCGGTCAGCCCGTCGGCGCTTTCGGCGAGGCTCTGCCGCTTTTCCCGCCAGGCCTTGTCGACGGCTTCCAGCACCTGGATAAAGCCTGGTCGGCCATAACGCGCCTCGCGCGGAAAATAGGTGCCGCCCCAGAAAGGCTTGCCTTCGGGTGTGAGAAACATAGTCAGCGGCCAGCCGCCCTGCTCGCCCATGGCGTGAAGTGCCGCCATATAGATCTGGTCGATGTCCGGGCGCTCTTCGCGATCGACCTTGATATTCACATAGAGCCGGTTCATGACGGCGGCGACGGCGTCGTTCTCGAAGCTTTCATGCGCCATGACATGGCACCAATGGCAGGCGGCATAGCCGATGGAGAGCAGGATCGGCCGGCCGAGCTCCTTGGCTTCGGCAAGCGCCGCCGGCGACCACGCCCGCCAATGCACGGGGTTGTCGCTATGCTGCTGCAGATAGGGGCTGGCCTCTTCGGCAAGCAGGTTTTGGGCGGGCAATGTCACAATTGGCGGCTCGGCTCGATTTGATGAGTTCGACTTGGGTTAAGGCTAGAGCAATTCCGCGAAAAGTGTGAGGCGGTTTTCCGGCCTGGAACATGTGGCTGGCAAAGACGCGGGTTTCGGCAGGTCCGGCAGATGATTTCTAAAGATACGATCGTAGCGCTTTCAAGCGGGCGCCTGCCTGCCGGCATCGCGGTGGTCCGGGTTTCCGGACCGCAGACTCGATTCGTCGTCGGAACGATGGCCGGGTCCGTTAAGGATCGATTTACCACGTTGCGGAGGCTCAAGACGCGCGATGGTTCGCTGATCGACCAGGGCCTCGTCCTGTTCTTTCCTGGCCCGGGCAGCTTTACCGGCGAGGACGTCGCCGAGTTCCAGGTCCATGGCAGCCGCGCTGTGGCGGCGAAGATGTTGGAGACGATCGCGGGCTTCGACGGCGTGCGGCATGCCGAACCCGGCGAATTCACGCGCCGCGCCTTTCTCAACGGCAAGCTTGACCTGGTCGAGACCGAGGCCCTTGCTGATCTCGTCAATGCGGAAACCGAGGCGCAGCGCCGCTTTGCGGTGCGCAACGCGGAAGGCGCGCAGAGCGAACTCTATTCGAGCTGGCGTGGCCGGCTGATCCATGCGCGGGCGATGATCGAGGCCGAAATCGACTTTGCCGATGAAGACGATGTGCCCGGATCCGTTTCGGAAGCGGTCTGGTCGGATGTCGCGGCGCTGATTGATGAGATCGAGCAGCATATCGACGGCTACAAGGCGGCTGAGATCATTCGTGACGGCTTTGAGGTGGTTATCCTTGGCGCGCCCAATGCCGGCAAGTCCAGCCTCTTCAACGCACTTGCGCAACGAGAAGCAGCTATCGTCACCGATGAGCCGGGCACGACCCGCGACTTGCTGGAGGTCGTTCTCGACCTCTATGGAATGCGGGTTCGTATTGTCGATACAGCTGGTTTGCGCGAAACCTCCGGAAAGGTCGAAGCCATCGGTATTGAGCGCGCGCGGGCCAAAGCCGCCGGTGCCGACCTCGTGTTGTTGCTGGAAGACGTGGCCGATCCCTTGCCGGTTGGAGACGTGCCGGCGGGCGCAGAAGTGCTGCGCGTTGGGACGAAGGTCGATCTCCGCGCCGGTGAAGTTGCAGCCTATGATCTGGCGATCTCATCCAAGATCGGGACGGGTATCGCGGAGTTGCTGCAGGAAATTGGACGACGCGCCGCGGAGGCTATCGGCGATGCCGCTGATGTTCTGCCGTCGAGGTTACGCCATGTCGAGTTGCTGAAGGAAACGAAGGAGTTCTTGATCGCGGCGTCTCGGGGTCAAAGCCAGGAATTACGGGCCGAAGAGCTGCGCTTGGCCGCGGATCGTTTGGGGCGAATCATCGGGGTGGTTGATGTCGAAGACCTGCTCGACGTCATCTTCTCGCAGTTCTGCATCGGCAAGTGATTCACGTGAAACAGGATGCGCCAATGACTCACGTGAAACATTTGGGCCCTTGCCCGAGGTGGTTTGTTTCACGTGAAACGGCGGCCGCTTCTTGACAGCGCGCGACGGCAGGAACATGTGTCGGACAATCTCTGAAACCGGATTCTTGGGAAATGACCAATCACTATGATGTGGTGGTGGTGGGCGGCGGCCATGCCGGATGCGAAGCGGCAAGTGCCGCCGCGCGCGCCGGCGCACGCACCGCGCTGGTGACGCTGCGCTTCGACACGATCGGCGTCATGTCCTGCAATCCGGCGATCGGCGGCCTCGGCAAGGGACATCTCGTCCGCGAAATCGACGCCATGGACGGGTTGATGGGGCGGGTCGCCGACGCCGCCGGCATCCAGTTCCGCTTGCTTAACCGCCGCAAGGGTCCGGCGGTGCGCGGTCCGCGCACCCAGGCCGATCGGAAACTCTACCGCCTCGCCATGCAAGCAGCGATCGGCGAACAGGCCAATCTTGACATCGTTGAGGGTGAGGTCCTGGATTTCGAAATTGTGGACGGGCGCATCGCCGCGGTCCTGATTTCCGGTGATCGCCGCCTGGCTTGCGGCGCGGTTGTGCTGACCACCGGTACTTTCCTGCGCGGGCTGATCCATATCGGCGAAAGGAAAATCGTTGCCGGCCGTATGAATGAGCAGGCGAGTCTGGGTCTGTCGGCCACCATGAGCCGGGCCGGCTTCACGCTTGGCCGGCTGAAGACCGGAACACCCCCTCGCCTTGATGGCCGCACGATCGACTGGGCGTCGCTGGACAGCCAGGCGGCGGATGAGGATCCGGTGCCGTTTTCCTTGATGACCGACCAAATCGTCAATCCGCAGATCCATTGCGGCATCACCCGCACCATGCCAGCGACGCATGAACTGATCCGTGCCAATCTTGGCCGCTCGGCGATGTATTCCGGGTCGATCGAAGGCGTTGGGCCGCGCTATTGCCCATCGATCGAAGACAAGATCGTCAAATTCGGCGACCGTGAAGGTCATCAGATTTTCCTCGAGCCGGAAGGGCTCGACGACGACACGGTCTATCCGAACGGCATCTCGACCTCGCTGCCGGAGGATGTGCAGCTCGATATCCTCAAGACCATTCCCGGGCTGGAAAAGGCAACGATGCTGCAGCCGGGCTATGCGATCGAGTATGATCATGTCGATCCGCGCGAGTTGCTGACCACGCTGGAGACGAAGCGCGTCGCCGGCCTGTTCCTGGCTGGGCAGATCAACGGCACGACGGGCTATGAAGAAGCCGGGGCGCAAGGCCTGCTCGCCGGCCTCAACGCGGCGTGCAAGGCATCCGGCTCGGACCAGGTCGTGCTCAGCCGCACTGAAGCCTATATCGGCGTGATGGTCGATGATCTCACCAGCCGCGGCATTGCCGAGCCCTATCGGATGTTCACCTCGCGCGCCGAGTTCCGGCTTTCGTTGCGCGCCGACAATGCCGACGAAAGGCTGACGCCGCTGGCGGCGAAACTGGGGATTGCCTCGTCGCAGCGCCTGCAGCGTTTCGAGGACGTCAACAGCAGGCTCGAGCAGGCGCGGACGTTGGCGAAATCCGTCACCTTCACACCGAATGAAGCGGCGCGGCACGGGTTGGAAATCAACAAGGACGGCGTGCGGCGCTCAGCCTATGAACTGCTGGCGTATCCCGGCGTCGACATGGCCTGGCTTACGCGTGTCGAACCCCGCTTTACTGTGGTTGACGCCAAGACATCCGAGCGACTTGAAACGGAAGCGAAATATTCCGTCTATCTCGACCGTCAGCAGGCCGATGTCGCACAGATCAGGCATGAGGAGTCGCGGCTGATCCCCGGAGACATCGACTTCTCTGAAGTTCCCGGCCTTTCGAACGAGCTGAAGCAGAAGATGAAGACGCGGCAGCCGCGTTCGATTGCGGATGCGCAGCGCATGGAGGGCATGACGCCGGCGGCGCTGGCGATCATTGTCGCGCATGTCCGCAATCTTGAGTTGGCGGCGCGAAGGGATGTCGCGTGAGCACTGATGCCTGGGGCGACCTGCAGGAAGCCGCAGGACCAGTTTCACGTGAAACATTCGAACGCCTGCAGGCCTTCGAACAGCTGTTCCTGAAATGGAATCGCAGCATCAATCTGGCCGCGCCATCGACGTTGGATGATGTCTGGCGCCGCCACATCCTGGACAGCGCTCAGCTTGCGCGAATCGCTCCCGACGCGACGCGCTGGGTCGACCTCGGCTCCGGTGGCGGTTTTCCCGGTCTTGTGCTGGGGTTCCTGCTGTCAGAACGCCCTGGCGCGGCGATCGATCTGGTCGAAAGCAACCGCAAGAAAGCCTCGTTCCTGCAATCCGTCATCGGCCAGTTCAATTTGCCCGCGCGCGTCATCGCACGGCGCATCGACGACAGCTATGCTCTTGTTCCTGATCCGCAAATCGTCACGGCACGGGCGCTTGCCTCGCTTCCCGATCTGCTCGATCTGTCGGCGCCCTGGCTGACCAAAGGCGCATGCGCGCTTTTCCACAAAGGCCGGGATTATCGTGCCGAACTGGAAGAAAGCGCTCACCGCTGGGCCTTCGATCTGGTAGAACATCCAAGCATGACGGACGCCCATGGCGTCATCCTGGAAATCAGCGAATTGCGCCCGGCGAATCTGCAATGAATCAGTGGCATAGACCCATGAAAACTGGACCGCGTATCATCACCGTTGCCAATCAGAAGGGCGGCGTTGGCAAGACGACGACCGCGATCAATCTGGCGACGGCGCTGGCCGCGATCGGCGAGCGCGTGCTGATCGTCGATCTCGACCCGCAAGGCAATGCCAGCACCGGCCTGGGCATCGACCGCAAGGACCGCACCACCTCTTCCTACGATGTGCTGACCGGCGAGCTCGAGCTCGAGGCCGCAGCCGTACCGACGGCCGTGCCGGGATTGTCGATCATTCCCTCAACGCTCGACCTGCTCGGTATCGAGATGGAGATCGCATCGGCGCCCGACCGGGTGCTGAAGTTGCGCAATGCGCTGCGCGCCGCGACAGAGCGTGCGGCGCCCTTCGGCTATGTGCTGATCGACTGCCCGCCGTCGCTCAACCTTTTGACTTTGAATTCAATGGCGGCAGCCGATTCCGTTCTCGTACCGCTGCAATGCGAGTTCTTCGCGCTCGAAGGTCTCAGCCAGTTGCTCGAGACCGTCGAGCAGGTGCGCCGCACGATCAATCCGGATCTCACCATACAGGGCATCGTGCTGACCATGTATGACGGCCGCAATAACCTCGCCAACCAGGTGGTGCAGGATGTGCGCACCCATATGGGCGACAAGGTCTATGAGACGATCATTCCGCGCAATGTGCGGGTGTCCGAGGCGCCGTCCTATGGCAAGCCGGCGATCCTCTACGATCTGAAGTGCTCGGGCAGCCAGGCCTATCTGCAGCTCGCCTCGGAAGTGATCCGCCGCGAGCGCAAGCTGCGCGCGGCTTGAGCACGGTCCCTTGGTTAGTTAGCCGATTCGATTCCGAAACGATCTGGATAATGTAATGAGTGAAGACCAATCCCGAAAGAGACTTGGCCGTGGCCTGGCAGCGCTGATCGGCGAAATCGATCGTCCGGCCGCACCGGAAAAGCCGAGCGCGGTGGTGGCGGCGGACGGCAAGGTGCCGATCGAATTTGTCAGCCCCAACCCGAAGAATCCGCGCCGGCATTTCGGCGAGGCCGAACTGACCGATTTGGCCCAGTCGATCCGCGAGCATGGCGTGGTGCAGCCCGTGGTGGCGCGGCCCTCGCCGTCGCAGCCAGGGCGCTATGAGATCATCGCCGGCGAGCGGCGCTGGCGGGCGGCGCAGCGCGCCGGACTGACCGAGATTCCGCTCATCGTGCGCGACGTCAACGATCGCACCGCGCTGGAGCTGGCGATCATCGAAAACGTGCAGCGCGCCGACCTCAATCCGGTCGAAGAGGCGCAAGGCTATCAGCAGCTGATCGACGAGCATGGCTATACCCAGGCCGATCTCGGCAATGTCATCGGCAAGAGCCGCAGCCACGTTGCCAACACGCTCAGGCTGTTGAAGCTACCCGATGTCATTCGTGACATGCTGGTCGACGGGCATCTGTCGGCCGGCCATGCGCGCACGCTGGTAACGGCCGAGGATCCGGCCGGGCTCGCCAAGCGCATCGTCGAGGAGGGTCTTTCTGTGCGCCAGGCCGAAGCGCTGGCGCAGATGCCTGCCGGACCGACGCCGGCCAAGACCAGGTCGGCGCCAAGCGCGCCGGAGAAAGACCCCGATACACTGGCGCTCGAGAAGCTGGTGACGAACACGATCGGCATGATCGTGACCATCCAGCACAAGGGCAAGGGCGGCACATTGCAAATTGCCTATCGCTCGCTGGAGCAGCTCGATGAGATCTGCCGGCGCTTGAAGGATGAGCGATAGGGTTTTGAGGCGTAACGGTCTTTGGCTGTATGCGAGGTTCTGGCTTAAGACTGGATATGTCTGATATATCGGTGATAGACATGGAAGGCCGGCCGCTGAGCTGGCCTTTTCGTCTGAGGCCAGGTGCCGATGGCTCACCCGTGGGGACATGTCCTGCGAGGGGTAGGAAAGCGCCGTAGAGGGCCGGCCTGTCATTGCTTGGGTGTATTCACATCGCGCTTCGTCATCCTCGGGCTTGACCCGAGGATCCATGCCGTGAGCTTCGCCAAAGGGCGCAACGGAGCAGAATTCTTAACCGGTGCAGCGCGTTAGCGTCACGGCATGGATTCTAGGGTCTGCGCGCGTCGCTTCGCTCCTTGCTCCGCCCTAGAATGACGACGGAGCTGGTGGGAGGCATGGCGATTTCACCCGCTACCGTTGCCCCAGCCTAGCGCTCTCGATCGCTATGCCAAGCAGCGCTTGCCTTGCCAGCGCTTCCGACAAATCCGGCCGTTTCCGCGTCTGCAGCACGGCTGTCTGCAGTCGGCCGAGCGCGCGGCTGAGCGCGTCGACATTCCAGCGCTCCAGCGTCTTTTCCACCAGTTTGCGGCGCGTGAAGAAGACAGGCGGGCGGGCGCCGGCGACGACCGAGGCGGCGTTGCGGCCGCCGGAGTCCATCTGGGCGCGCATCACCTGGATCGCCTGCAATTGCCGCATCGCCGAGGACAGGATCACGAAAGGGTGGCCGCCGGATTGGCAGTGGCGGCTGAACGCGATGTCGAAGTCGCCGACCTTGCCGTCGAGCACTGCGTCGACCGCATCGTCGAAGGAGGCGCCGGAGACGTCGCCCGACATGGCGTTGATGTCGTCGAGACCGATTTCCTTGCGGCCATGCGCGTAAATCACCAGCTTTTCGATCTCGCCGCGCGAGGCCAGCCGGTCGCCGCCGAGGTTGCGGCGCAGCGCCTGGCGGGCGTCCAGCGTCATCGACATGCCGGCCTTGCGCAATTCGTCATCGATCACCGTATCGAGATCGCGCGCCTCGTCGGCGTAGCAGGGCAGCGCCATAGCGTTGCCGGCGGCCTCGACAATGGCCCGCAGGCCTGTGCCCTTCTTCAGATCGCCGGCTTCGATGAGGATGATGGCATCGCGCGCGGGCTCCGTGGTCAGCGCCTTGATGTCGTCGGCCAGCGCCTTCTGGCCGCTGGCGTTGCGCACCCAGAGCAGGCGCCGGTCGGAAAACATCGGCACGGTGCGCGCCTCATCAAGCAGCCGGCCCTGGTCGCGGTCGACCTCCGCGCCGTCGAGCTTGACCACCGAGAAGGGATCATCGAGCGGCAGGCCGGTTTTCGTGGCGAAGGCCTTGGCGCGCTCGGTGACAAGACCGCGATCGGGGCCGTAGAGCAGCACGATGGCCATGGAAGGGTCCGGCTTCGCGAGCCACGAATCGACCTCATATCCTTTCTTCTGTGCCATGCGGGGTGAGTTAGCATGGCGAGAGGGCGGAGTGAACGGCGAAGCGGGACGGCGGAGGGTTCTTCCCTTCTCCCCTTGTGGGAGAAGGTGTCGCCGTAGGCGACGGATGAGGGGTGTTCCAGGGAACGCCAACGCCTCACTCCGCTGGAACACCCCTCATCCGTCTCGGCGCTAGCGCGCCGATCCACCTTCTCCCACAAGGGGAGAAGGGGAAATCGCGCCCGCAATTGGCCTTATCTGGCGGCAATCGCCCTGCAAACTTCCGCCAAATTGCGCTCAGCCCCAAAACATCGACAAGAAATTTCGCCGCCATATCTGCATCTTGTCGGCGCGTGCCGCATTCGCCTCGGGAAGGCGAATGCGCGGGGGAACGGCTCGTCATCTGGCCCGATGAATTGGCGGCGCGGATGTGCAAGTATCGCACCGGCAACATTGGAGGATGAAGGTCATGGCCGATGCTGGAATGTTGCGCTTCCATGTGCCCGAGCCCGAGGTTCGGCCGGGCGGAACGCCTGACTTTTCGAATGTGCCCATTCCCAAGGCAGGCTCGGTGCCGCGTCCCGAGATCGATGTCGATCCGCGCACCATCCGCGACATGGCGTTTTCCATCATCCGCGTGCTGAACCGGGCCGGCGAAGCGGTCGGGCCATGGGCTGGGCTGCTCTCGGACGAAGAGCTGCTCGAGGGCCTACGCCACATGATGACGCTTCGCACCTTCGATGCGCGCATGCAGATGGCGCAGCGCCAGGGCAAGACCTCTTTCTACATGCAGCATCTGGGCGAAGAAGCGGTGAGCTGCGCCTTCCGCAAGGCGCTCAGTCCGGGCGACATGAATTTCCCGACCTATCGACAAGCCGGCCTGCTGATTGCCGACGGCTATCCGATGGTCACGATGATGAACCAGATCTATTCCAACGAGGCCGACCCGCTGAAAGGCCGGCAGCTGCCGATCATGTACTCGTCGAAGGAGCACGGCTTCTTCTCGATCTCCGGCAATCTGGCGACGCAATACATCCAGGCGGTCGGCTGGGCGATGGCCTCGGCGATCTCTAACGATTCGCGCATCGCCGCGGCGTGGATCGGCGACGGCTCGACAGCCGAGTCCGACTTCCACTCGGCGCTGGTCTTTGCTTCGACCTACAAGGCGCCGGTCATCCTCAATGTCGTCAACAACCAGTGGGCGATCTCGACATTCCAGGGCATTGCGCGCGGCGGTTCCGGCACGTTCGCCGCGCGCGGGCTCGGCTTCGGCATTCCGTCGCTGCGCGTCGACGGCAATGATTACCTGGCAGTGCACGCGGTGGCGAAATGGGCGGCCGAGCGGGCGCGGGCCAATCTCGGGCCGACGCTGGTCGAATATGTCACTTACCGCGCCGGCGCGCATTCGAGCTCGGACGATCCGTCGGCCTACCGGCCCAAGGCCGAATCGGATGCCTGGCCGCTCGGCGATCCGGTCATCCGGCTGAAGAACCACCTCATCCTCAAGGGTGCCTGGTCGGAAGAGCGCCACGTCCAGGCGGAAGCGGAAATCCTGGAGACGGTGATCGCGGCGCAGAAGGAGGCCGAAAGCCACGGCACGTTGCATGCCGGCGGCAAGCCGTCGACGCGCGACATGTTTGAAGGTCTCTACGAAGAGATGCCGCCGCATCTCAGGCGCCAGCGCCAGCAAGCAGGGGTCTGACCATGCCCAGAAAGACCATGATCGAGGCGATCCGCGATGCCATGGACGTGTCGATGGAACGCGATTCGCGCGTCATCGTCTTTGGCGAGGATGTCGGCTTCTTCGGCGGCGTGTTCCGCGCCACACAAGGGTTGCAGGCCAAGTATGGCCGCAGCCGCTGTTTCGATGCGCCGATCAACGAATCCGGCATCGTCGGCTCGGCGATCGGCATGGCGGCCTACGGGCTGAAGCCCTGCGTCGAGATACAGTTTGCCGACTACATGTACCCGGCCTATGACCAGCTGACGCAGGAAGCGGCACGGCTGCGCTACCGTTCGAATGGCGATTTCACCTGCCCGATCGTGGTGCGCATGCCGACCGGCGGCGGCATCTTCGGCGGCCAGACGCACAGCCAGAGTCCCGAGGCGCTGTTCACTCATGTGTCGGGCTTGAAGACCGTGGTGCCGTCCAACCCGCATGACGCGAAGGGGCTTTTGATCGCGGCGATCGAGGACCCCGATCCGGTGATCTTCCTCGAGCCGAAGCGGCTCTATAACGGTCCGTTCGACGGCCATCACGACCGGCCGATAACGCCATGGTCGAAGCATGAGCTCGGCGAAGTCGCCGATGGCCACTATTCGATCCCGCTCGGCAAGGCGTCGATCCGCAGGCAAGGCTCCGCGATCACCGTGCTTGCCTATGGCACCATGGTCTATGTCGCAGAGGCGGCGGCCGAGGAAACCGGCATCGATGCCGAGATCATTGACCTGAGAACCCTGCTGCCGCTCGACCTCGACGCCATCGTCACGTCGGTGAAGAAGACCGGGCGCTGCGTCGTCGTGCATGAGGCGACGCTGACCTCCGGCTTTGGCGCCGAGCTGGTCTCGCTGGTGCAGGAAAACTGCTTCTACCATCTGGAGGCGCCGGTGGCGCGGGTCGCCGGCTGGGATACGCCCTATCCGCACGCGCAGGAGTGGGACTATTTTCCGGGTCCGGCGCGGGTCGGCCGTGCCTTGATTGAAACGATGGAGGCCTGACATGGGCGAGCACGTCATCAAGCTGCCCGATGTTGGCGAAGGCGTCGCCGAGGCGGAACTCGTCGAATGGCACGTTAAGGTCGGCGATCTGGTGCGCGAGGATGCGGTGCTGGCCGCGGTCATGACCGACAAGGCAACGGTCGAGATCCCGTCGCCGGTCGATGGCGAGATTCTGTGGCTGGGCGCCGAGATCGGCGACACGGTTGCGATCGGCTCGCCGATCGTGCGGCTGAAAGTGGCCGGCGAGGGGAATGTGAAAGCCGAGAACGCCGACGTTGCGCCAGAGGCCAAAGCGGTGGCGGAACCGGCCGAGGCGAAACCCGCGCCGGCGCCAAGTGCGTCGAAAGCCGCGCCGAAACCTGCCGACTCACCAAAGCCCGCCATCGCGCCAAAAAGCGCGCCCTCGGCAGCCATTTCCGGCGCGCCGCGCGCGGAGGGCGAAAGGCCGTTGGCCTCGCCGGCCGTCCGGCTGCGCGCCAAGGAGGCGGGTATCGATCTGCGCCAGGTCGCGGGCAGCGGTCCGGCGGGGCGCATCGGCCATGAGGATATCGACGCCTTTCTGGCGCGCGGGCCGCAAGTGGCCCGTGCGGCCGGCCTTGCGCCCAAGGATGGCGTCGAGGACATCAAGGTCGTCGGCCTGCGGCGCAAGATCGCCGAGAAGATGACGATCGCCAAGTCGCGCATCCCGCACATCACCTATGTCGAGGAGGTCGACGTCACCGCGCTCGAAGATCTGCGCGCCGCGCTCAACAAGGAAAAGCGCGCCGCCAAGAGCGGTGCGGAGAGACCGAAGCTGACGCTGTTGCCGTTCCTGATGCGGGCGATGGTCAAGGCGATCGCCGACCAGCCCAACCTCAACGCGCTGTTCGACGACGAGGCCGGCATCATCCATCAGCACGAAGGCATTCATATCGGCATCGCCGCGCAGACGCCGAACGGGCTGGTGGTGCCGGTGGTCAAGCATGCCGAGGCGCGCGACATCTGGGAAAGTGCCGCCGAGGTCAATCGGCTGGCCGAAGCAGCGAAGTCGGGCACGGCGACGCGTGAGGAACTCTCCGGCTCGACCATCACCATCACCTCGCTCGGCGCCATGGGCGGCGTGGCGACCACGCCGGTCATCAACTACCCGGAAGTGGCGATCATCGGCGTCAACAAGATGATGGTGCGGCCTGTCTGGGACGGCACCCAGTTCATCCCGCGCAAGATGATGAATTTGTCGTCGAGCTTCGACCACCGCGTCATCGACGGCTGGGACGCGGCGGTGTTCGTCCAGCGGATCAAGGCGCTGCTGGAAACGCCGGCGCTGATTTTCGTGGATTGATGGGTCATGGATAGGGACGTTGCCCCCGCGCCTTCGTCATCCTCGGGCTTGACCCGAGGATCCATGCCGTGCCCGAACGTAAAGGGCACGGCCACAGGGTCTCCGCGCGTCGCTTCGCTCCTTGCTTCGCCCTGGGATGACGAAGGCGCGAGCGCTTCGGCTAGTCTTCAACATAAGCGATGCGGCACCGGAGTGCGGCTACCGATCAAGGTGACCCCATGAAAGAAATCTCCTGCAAGCTGCTCGTCATCGGCGCGGGTCCCGGCGGCTATGTCTGCGCCATCCGCGCCGGCCAGCTCGGCATCGATACGGTGATCGTCGAGGTCGCGAAGCCGGGCGGCACCTGCCTCACGATCGGCTGCATCCCGTCCAAGGCGCTGATCCATGCGGCGGAAGAATTCGACAAGGTCGCACATATGGCCAGCGGCAAGGATCTGCTCGGCATCGAGGTCGGCGCGCCGACGCTCGATCTGGCGCGGACGGTGGCCTGGAAGGACGGCATCGTTAGCCGGCTGACCGGGGGCGTCGCCGGGCTGTTGAAGAAAGCCAAGGTCAAGACCGTGCAAGGCTGGGCGACGTTTCGCGACGGCAAGACCGTTGCGGTCGAGACCGAGACCGGCACGCAAATCATCCGCGCCGAGATCGTGGTGATCGCCACTGGCTCGGCCCCAGTGGAATTGCCGTTCCTGCCGTTCGGCGGCCCGGTGATCTCATCCACCGAGGCGCTGGCGCTGAGCGAGGTGCCGAAGAAGCTTGCCGTCGTCGGTGGCGGTTATATCGGACTGGAGCTCGGCATGGCCTTCGCCAGGATGGGCGCCAAGGTCGCGATCGTCGAAGCCTTGCCGCGTGTGCTGGCGCAATATGATGCCGATCTGACCCGGCCGGTGCTGAAGCGGCTCGGCGAGCTCGGCGTCGAGGTGATGCTGGGCGCCAAAGCCAAGGGAGTGTCAACCAAGGGCGATGCGCTGCTGGTCGAGACGGCCGACGGCAAGAGCGCCAAGATCGCCGCCGACAAGATCCTGGTCACGGTCGGCCGCAAGCCGCTCACCGAAGGCTGGGGCCTCGAGCAGATCGACCTCGACATGTCAGGCAAATTCATCCGCATCGACGACCAGTGCCGGACCTCGATGCGCGGCATTTATGCCATCGGCGACGTCACCGGCGAACCGATGCTGGCGCATCGCGCGATGGCGCAAGGCGAGATGGTGGCCGAGATCGTCGCCGGCCACAAACGCAGCTGGGACAAACGCGCTATTCCCGCAATCTGCTTCACCGATCCGGAGCTGGTCACCGCTGGTCTGACGCCGGAAGAGGCGAAGGCGCTGGGCGGCGAGATCAAGATCGGCCAATTTCCATTCGCCGCCAACGGCCGCGCGATGACGAGGCAAGGCGAGGACGGGTTCGTGCGGGTCGTGGCGCGCGCGGACAATCATCTGGTGCTGGGCATCCAGGCGGTCGGCCAGGGCGTGTCGGAACTGGCGGCGTCGTTCGGCCTGGCGCTCGAGACGGGCGCGCGGCTGGAGGATATCGCCGGCACGATCCATGCGCATCCGACCCAGGGCGAAGCGTTCCAGGAAGCAGCGCTCAAGGCGCTGGGTCACGCGCTGCACATTTGACGTTTTACCAGGCTCCTTTCCTCTCCCTCCGTAGGGGGGAGAGGTGGCGCTGCGAAGCAGCGACGGAGTGGGGGAAGCCGGTTCTCAAAAGCGCTGCCGCTGACGACGATGCATCGCGCCGGCATGAAATAACAACGTCCGAGCCAGGTCGAC